>UOFZ01000006.1_pt1 | contig 86744 bp, 87 predicted proteins | sample 1989551 | NCBI WGS metagenome assembly UOFZ01 (sample SAMEA4712198, study PRJEB27164) | hydrothermal vent metagenome | biome: marine basaltic hydrothermal vent biome; feature: marine hydrothermal vent; material: mineral | place: Pacific Ocean | collected 2011-06-14/2011-07-23 | depth 1691 m
TACTGAGCTTACCGCTATGGTTTGGCATCATTTGACGGGCAGATCTTTGCGCAGACTAAGATTTACCGTTGCCAGCAGTCCCAGTACTACCGCAAACCAGAGTGTGGAAACCCGGCTGATGATGGGGATGACCAGGGCCAGAGAATGGTCGACCCCGGCTTGGCTAAGCAGCAGATACATGACTGTTTCGGTTGCGCCAATGCCACCAGGGATAAATGACAGGGCGCCAGCCAGCAGGCTGATGGCATAAATAGCCAGGCTCAGAGGCAAGGCCAAGGATGCGTCTAAGGTCATGAGAATAAAATAAAAGGCAAGCCCCTGTATGCTCCATGCCAGCAGCCCCAGAAACAGGCCTGCATACAGACGAGGCAGAAGCAATAGTACCTGAGCAGACTCAAGTAATGCAGCCAGGTAGTCCAGTATACGCTTGAGCCATGAAACAGGGAGAGCCCGGCTTATAGAATAAAGAAGCGGCGGTAGTTTTTTACTGCGCAGGACAGATAGCAGAATTAATAATGTCAGAGCGGAAATGAAAACAAAATAGCGATATTTTTCAAAGCTCAGCAGTGCCAGTGAAGCCAGAAAAGTGACAATGATCAGATCCTGAAAACGCTCACAAAAAAAACTGGCGAGACTGTGCTTAAAACTTACGCCATGATTTTTAAGGTAAAGGGAACGAATGGTTTCCCCTGCTTTGGCGGGCGTAGTGGTCAGTGCAAAGCCGGCAAGATAATAATTAAGGTGCAGCAGGCTGGGCAGGTGATGACCCAGGCAACGAATATAGTATTGCCAACGCAGGAAGCGTAAAAGATAACTGCTAAATGAACATAAAAGAATAAGCAGCCAGCCTGTGCCGCCCAGCGCGGTGGTGGCATTAAGCAGACTTTGTTTGCCGGCGGCCAGGGCAAAAACCAGATAAATGATGACACTGAATAATAAAGACAGAGACAGACGACGCTTTTGTTTTGAGCTTAGCCTGAGGCTTGATGGCCCTGAATTGAGTCGCACTGATTTTAAATCTACATAGTTATGATCCGGATTTGGTAATTATGCTTCAATGGCGCGATTTATGCAGCTTTTATTTGAAACGTTTTCAGGCAATAAGGTGTCAAAATCAGGGCGGTAACGGACATGAAAAGAAAATATATTCGTCACCCCTCCGAGGTGCCGATTGAGGTTGTGCAGGAGCAAAATCCGGCTGGAAGTACACGATCGTTACATAATATCAGCTATGGCGGGCTGTGTTTTAATTGTCAAATGCACCTTAAAAAAGCAAATTCGGTAAAGATTCGAATTAGAGCTGGTAGTTTACCCTTCGAGGTACAGGGGGAGGTGGTCTGGTGCAGGAAAAAAGGTAAACACTATGAAGTGGGGATTACCTTTACTGGTGAGGATGAGGCCAATCGCGTACGCATGGTGGAACAGATTTGCCGGATTGAACAATACCGTCACAACGTACTGGAAACCGAGGGCCGGGTTCTGAGCAGCCAGGAGGCCGCTTTTGAATGGATAAAAAAATATGCCGCCGGATTTCCCAATGTACCGCAGTTCAGTTTTAGCCGACGATAACGTACAATGCCGGTATTTTTCAGCTATTCTAGAATATAACTTTGAGGAAACCAGTACATGGCTACGCATGTAGATGAATTAACAGTTGATTATACGGAAGACGGACAGCTTGTTTCAAAACAACTGGACAAGATTATCCTGACCAAGGGTGCCTGGTCTACCATTATGTATCGCTACCAGGATTGGGACAGAAAAAAAGAAGAATTCGGTCCTGAAAAATACAGCATTCGCCGCTATCAGAAACGCAATGGCGAGTATCAACAGAAATCCAAATTTAATATTTCCAGTCGTGCCCAGGCAGAAAAAATTGTTGAGGCCTTGCAATCATGGATCGGCAAAGACCAAGCCGAATAGCCCGACATGAGTTAAAAATTGAATAACAGGGATTTTTAGTCATAGCCAAAAAGTAACGACTTACCCCGAAGAATGATGGGTTTCCCTCTGAACTTTACGCTACCCATCTTAGCGAGCCATAAATTGAGTAGGATGGGGAGAGCGAGCGAAACCCATCGTTAAATAAGCAACGCATATTATTGATGTCAAAGCCGGTTTGCGCCTTTTATTGCATTACACGCATGCTGCGTAACCTGAATAAACCACAAGATAAGTACTTTAACGAAATAATGTTCTACAAAATGCGCAGAAAATTATTTCTCAGGTACTAAGTGGCATATAAAATGGGTGAATAAGTGCAGCCCGTAACCCTGATTTTTTAACTAAAAAAGCCCGACAGATAATAACCGATGAATCGCCGCCGATATTTTATTGCCTCAATGGGACTGGTTTCTCTGGCTGCTATGACCGCTCCCTGGCGTAGCTTGCTGGAGGATTCATCCGTGCCGTTATCCCAAACTGCCGAAGATAAACATTCACATACCAGTAAAACTGGAAAGCGCAAGTTGGCTCATGAGGCAAGAGATCAACGGTATGCAGTTAGTCACTTCGATCAGGATCTGAAGCAGGATATATTTCTGCCTGTTGCTGAACAGCCTGTTTTTCAGAGCGTGTTGCGGCGTCAGAGAAAAATACAAGCTCATGCTGGCTATGCAAATTTCAGTCTCATGAGTTTTGATGAAATGCTTAAATATGCACGCAGCTATTCGGTTATTGGAGAATTTTCTGCGGATCAAATCCGGTTTATGGAAAAGATTTTCTTTCACGATGCCCATGATTATGGCTTTATGGGAGAGAAAGTGATTTCTTCGTTAACGGCTAAAGTGGCAAAAAAAGACACTGTCAAAATTCCGTACAGTGGTAATTATTTGTTTAAAGGCGGATCGCAGACGGTTTTTGAACGTCTGAGAAAAGATGTGGGTAAGAATCTGGTACTTACTTCCGGCGTTCGTAGCGTGGTAAAACAAATGTATCTGTTTCTGGCAAAGGCAGAGAAATGCAATGCTAATCTTTCTCGTGCCTCACGTTCTCTGGCTCCGCCGGGACATTCCTATCATGCGCTGGGCGACTTTGATGTTGGCAAACGAAACCTGGGAGCTTTGAATTTTACGTCCAGGTTTGCACAGACAGAGGAATACCAGAAATTGATTCGCCTTGGTTATGTTTCTATACGTTATACCCAGGATAATTATTTTGGTGTACGTTACGAACCCTGGCATATAAAAATTGTATAAAATGAAAATTATAATAACGGTGGTTCTTTCATTGTTCAGTCTGGCTGCAGTTGCACGCGCGGGACAGCCGCCACATTTTGATTTCAGACTGTATAAAAAAGAAGCCGCCGAGACAGGACCAACCATTCTGATTATTGGCGGAATACAGGGTGATGAGCCAGGTGGTTTCAATGCGGCTGCCTTGCTGGCAACAGAATATACCATATCCAGGGGCAATCTGTGGGTTGTGCCAAACCTCAACTTCGAGAGTATTATCAAGCGTTCACGGGGTATTTATGGCGACCTGAACCGGAAGTTCTCCCGCCTTGATCAGAATGATCCGGAGTATGAACTGATACAGAAGATTAAGGCGATCATCCAGGACAAACAAATTGATATTGTTCTGAATTTACATGACGGCAGTGGTTTTTACCGAAAAAAATATATTGACAGGCTGCATGGTCCGCAACGCTGGGGCCAGAGCATCATCATCGATCAGGAGACGATAGCGTCACAGCATTACGGTAAATTGATGGCCCTGGCAAAAGATGTCAGAGAAACGGTCAATACCGTCATCAAGGATAAGGAGGCGCGTTATCATGTGCGCAATACCCGTACCCGTGAAGGTGATGTGGAAATGGAAAAAACCCTGACTTATTTTTCCATTCGTAACCAGAAGCCAGCCTTCGGTCTGGAGGTCAGCAAGGAATATCGGACACATGAACGGGTCTATTACCACCTGCTACTGGTGGAATCCTTTATGCGAAAACTGGGTATTAAATTTGAACGCAGCTTTGCTTTGCAAAAGGCAGCGGTCAAAGACAGAATTGATAATCATGTAAAACTGTCGATTAATGATGGAAAGATTTATCTGGATGTCGCCAATGCCCGGCGACGACTGACTTATGTGCCTTTAAAAAAATCAGCCCCCGTAGATCTTGATTCCAATAGTCCCTTGATGGCCATTATCAACGACCGCAATGGATATAAAGTCAGATACGGAAATCGTCACGTTACCTATCTGCAACCACAATATTTCGACTATGATTCGAGTCTTGAAAAAGTGAGTCTCGAAGTCGATGGCCAGGCGAAAACAATTACTCTGGGAAGTATCGTGGATATTAAAAATAGTCTTCTCGTTGACCCACTGCCTGGTTATCGCGCGAATATCATAGGTTTTAAAAAAGCGGGCTTAAAGAATGAAGTCGGTGTGCTGATCAGACGCAATGATATTTCCTCCCGTTTTTCAGTTGACCGCAAGGCGAGACTGTTTCGGCTTGAATTTTATAAAGACAATAAATATTGCGGTATGCTGTTGTTAAGGTTTAACAATAAAAACGCGACAAAGATCTCCAGCCTTTCTACCAATATCCGGGTTTCTTCACCCTGACAAACAATCAAGCATACACAAGCCTAATTTATTTATGTCGTTGAATTACAAAACTCCCGATTACTTTCGTGATTTCCAATGCCTGGGTAGCGATTGTCCGGATACCTGCTGTCAACATTGGGAAGTAAAGCTGGATCGTTCGCATTATCATCTATGGCAGGAAAAAATCGCACAGAATGAGAGCGAGAAAAAACTGTTTGAAGATTGTATATATATAAACGAACAGCCGGTAACGGGGGACCATGATTATGCCTTCATTCGCATGACTAATGAAGGCAGCTGTCCGATGTTAAGCAATAATAAACTATGCAGTTTGCATGATCGCTATGGTATAGAACCGCTGGGAGATGTTTGTGCTTTTTATCCCAGAGTGATTTCCCGCTGTGGAGCCGATATGGAATTAAGCGGGGCCTTATCCTGCCCGCAGGTAGCGCGCCTGTGTCTGTTGAGCAAACAGCCATTCAAGCTTGCTCGGTTTAATGTTTCGCAACTGCCAAGATCAAAAGACTACCCCATTCAGCGAGAATTACCGCAAAATCCGTTTGATTATTACGCCGGTAATTTCCGCCTGGTAAGACAGAAACTAGTTGAATTGGCAGCCAATGAAGATTTTTCCTTAAACGTGCGTCTCTATGCGCTGGCTGAACTGGCTCAACGAATTTCGGTTTACTACCACCGTGATTGTAAAACAATCGAGAGTACAAGACTGGAGCGTGATTTTCAGCAGGTAGTAGACAGAGGCAATTTGAATAACATCGAGAATTATCTGGCCCAGGATGATTCAGTCAACCTGGTTGCAATGCTGGTGGTGCGTGCCATTCTGGAAATAAAAATTACTCAATTTCCAGATGAAAAATTAAGTCAGATAGCGAAAAAAACGTTCACAGCATCAGGTCCGGGATCAGAGAGCAGCATATCCGATATTCCGATTGAAGACATACAGAATACCTATAATAAAGTTCGTCAAGCCATAAGCCCGGCAATGAATGAAAAGATAGATCGCTATTTTACCCGCTATCTGTGCAATTGCCTTTTTAGAGAATGGTATTTTACGATGCCGGATACGTTTACTTACATGCAGATGTTATTTATCCGGATGGCTATGTTGCGTTTTCTTTTTTACAGCGAGCCTCGTTTGCAGCTTTTACTAAAAGAATATGAACAGGCTGACAGGCAAGGCCAGTCACATCTGCAGGCCGAACTTGATTCGCTGGCGATTAATCTAGTTTATAATTTTGCCCGTGCGGTTGACCAAAACCTGTCTTTTTTACAGTTGGTTTATACTGCGGTTAGTGAGCAGGACATGTTTAATTTTGATTACTCGCTGGCGTTTGTGAAATTCTAACGAAAGACCGGGAAACCGCCCGGATAACAACAGAGTAGTGATTTTACTGCATTTTATGCTATGTAATTAGTTATAGGTGGCTAATGAGTACTAAAATCGTTATTTTTTGATTAGGGTTGTTATTTCTATAATACATTTAAAATCAAAGGCTTATGTTTTTGTAGGGTGGGGGGGGAACCGTTTCCATTAACCTTTGCTATAAAATACTATAAAACCTGCAAGTCCCACGGTTGTGGCCATCATTATGCGGAACTTGTTAAAATAGTTATCAATGTAATATTTTTCACAGGCTCAATTCAACTGGATGGATCCCCGAAACAATGTATTACGATTTTTTTAATTTGAATGAACATCCATTTCGACTGACCACCGATCCCAGGTTTTTATTTCTGAGTAGCTGTCATTCTCGCGCCAGAGCATATATGGAATATGCCGTCGGCAATCATGATAAATTGTTTATTCTGTCCGGCGAAATTGGTTCAGGGAAGTCGTTGGTTATTCAGGATTTACTGACAAGTCTGGATGACAGCATACTGGCTTTTAGAATTCATCAGACCTTATTGAGCAACATCGAATTTTTACAGATGTTACTGCGTGAGTTTGGTATAAAGTCCTTCCATGATCGCAAGGTGGAGTTACTGGATCAGATTTACACCTTCCTGGTGGAACAGCATAGAAAAAGCAAACAGGTTATTCTGATTGTTGATGAAGCACAGAATCTGGCCCCGGAAGTTATGGAAGAAATCCGGCTGTTGCTTGAATTTGAGAGAGATAATGAAAATCTTCTAAACCTGTTTCTGATCGGGCAACCGGGACTCAACGAAATCATTGACCGACCAGAGCTGGAACAGCTGCGCCAGCGTGCCCGTCTGCGCTACCATCTTGATGCGCTGGATGAAAACGATCTCAAAAACTATATCGAGCATCGGCTCAAGGTGGCAGGTGAAAAACATACAGTTGCTATCGATAATGATGTTTACCCTCTGATGTATGAATATACGGGCGGTCGCCCGCGTCTGATCAATATTCTCATGGATCATGCGCTTACCTGTGCCTTTGTTAACAACAATAAACTGATTAGCCAGGGCATCATTCTGATTTCGATTGATGAATTGAACTGGCAGCCCTTTTCTCAGCCGTTAGACGAAATTCCCGTTTTGCTTGAAAATAAAGATACGCAAACTGTTCGCAGTGAGACGCCTGAAATTGTTGCCAGTCGAAAAATTATAGTTCACAAGAATGCTCGTTTTGTAGGTGAATATCCCTTAGATAAGCCATGTTTCAATATAGGTCGGCATAGTGATAATGATATTGTTTTGAAGGAACCACGGATAAGTCGTCTGCATGCGCAGATTATCCTTAATGACAGCGAGATCTTTATTCAGGACATGAATAGCAAGAATGGCACTTTCAATGGGGAAAAACGAATTGACCTGCATGCCCTGCAACTGGGTGATGTTATTACCATTGCTTCCTACGAATTGACCTTTAGCCGTATGCACGAAGAAGAACGGGAAGATATTACCGAGTCGATCAATATTTTGCAGTATCCATTCCAGTCCAAGCATAAGCACTAAATGCAAAGGCGCGGCTGTGCTGAGTATTTACAAGGCGATTAATATTTCATCATTTTCTATTTTTACGGCATAGGTTTTGACCGCTGAAACCGTAAGGATAAAGGGTGGCTTAATTTATCACTGATGGGTTATTGTAAATGATCTAGAAATGGTTAATGGTGTATTTTTTTACTGTGACCTGGATTTTAATTCCACAATTGATATGAACGAACAAACAATGAATGCGATGAGTGCAGAGGATTATAGCGCTTTGACCAAATTAATAATGGTGATCCTGGATGAGTGGGAACTGAGCGCAACAGAGCAGTTGAAGGTGCTTAACCTGCCGGAAAATACACCGACACGGAACTTGAGGAAATATCGCAATGGTCAGCCTTTTCCAAAGACTGCCGAGGTTTTCGAACGGCTGGAACATATTGTCGGGATCTTTGAAGCTCTGCGAACCAGCTATCCACACAATAAACAGATGGTTATGATCTGGATGAAAAAATGCAACCGGCATTTTGTGACGCGTCCGCCAATAGCGGTTATCGTTGAAGATGGTCTGCGTGGCCTGGAGCAGGTGCGGGCACACCTGGATTGTACTTTTGATTGGTTTTCATCCTGAAAAAATACGCGTACAGATGAGCCGGTTCATCGTCGGCGGCGTTGGCGTCCTTTAAAATGAACGATAGATTTTATAATGTCAGTGTAGGGTAGATCTTCAATTCGGCCGAACTGCTGCTTAGCCGCGTTTAGCAGGCCATTGATGTCATTCATATCCGCCGCAGCCGGATCTCCTTTTAGTACGACATCCTCAAGTCCAGACAGACCGCCGACCTGAAGTTTCATTTCAAGGGCATGCGCAAGCTGGCCATCAACATGGGTGAGATGCAGGGCAAAGCTGGCATTTTTGCGCAACTGTTGCAGCAGTCTGAGGCAGTGCTCATAACGCGCTAATGAGTTACAGGCAATACCTTCACGATCAGCAAGGTTGAATCGTGTTGCACAATTGCAGTTGCTACGCCGCGCACTGATGGCTTTTTCAAATACACATTGTTGCTGGTTAAGCGAGCGGTACATCGCATGGTATTGTTCTTCATCCATTCTGCTTTTCGGTAGACAGAGCCGCGCTGAATAATTATTTTTCCCATTCGAGAACAATGGGCGCTTCGCGTTTTTCCATCAGCTGTTCCTCTGCCTGGAGTTCATTATCCGCAAAAATGATTTTATATATGGTTTCATCTTCACTGGAAAGTTGTTTGCGTTTATCTTTTACAAGGTTTTTGGCTTCTTTATAAGCCTCAAATTCCTCTAGCTTCTCCATGTTTTTTACTAGCTTACTGATGGCGGGTTTAATCTGGTAGACAAAATAGGGCATTATTTTATTCCTGTACTCATTATCTGGACGTAGTGACTAAGCGTCCGCGTTGGTTTGTTGTTCGCGGCCCGATTATACTATGGCTCGCAGGTATTCGTGAAATAGTGAAAAACATTTATGACAGACGAAGATCTTAAACCGGAATTGCTAATGATTACTGAATTGGGGGGCTATCCTGATTTTTCAAGTATTTATCAGCGTGCCGGCTTTAAAACGGTACAAATCCATAGCGTTCGCAAGGCAATACGTGAGTTGAAAAAATTGCGTCCGGCTGTGATTGTGGCTGAATTTAATTATCAGTCAGATTTCCGTGATCGTACCAGTAGCCTGGAATCATTAATGGCGGTACTACAAAAAATGCCGGGGACTGAAACTATTATTTTTTTTGAAAAAGAATTTGAACACCAGTTGCAGCGCCTGACGGTTCGGTTTCCTGCCCATATCTGTTTGCCATTCCCAATTGAAACTCAAAAACTTGAAACGGCAGTGGCAGAGCTCGCGGCACAGTTGCAGAATTGATATTCATATTGTTATCTATGGTAACTACTTACCCCTCGTCAAATAAGCAGCACATCGTCATAGAGAGTTAAAAACATATGCACGGTGTGGGGGGAGTAGTTACTATCTATCTACGTTTTGCCAATGCCCGTTTGGCTTGTGGCTGGAGGCGTTTTATTTCCATTTCCCGCTTCAGTGCGGCGGAGTGATCCTGCTGTTGCTCCTGATAAACCAGCCTTACCGGGCGGCGGGAGCGGGTATATTTGGCTCCCCTCTGGCCAGCATTGTGTTGGTGCAGACGACGGGACAGATCCTTGGTGATACCGGTGTAGTAGGAGTTATCACTACAGCAGAGCATATAGACATACCATTTATCAGGGGAATTCTGCATAGTTTAAACAGCTTGTTCTTGGAGCTTAATTCCTGGACTCTCGGGTTTCTGTGGTTATACTTGATTTAAGTCGCTATTCAGTGTTGATGGATTTTCCCTCTGGACTTCGTGCTTTTCTCTACCCATCTTACGGATGGTTAAAAGTGGGTAGGATGGGTAGAGCAACGTGAAACCCATCAATTAGCCTGTTAATTACTATAGCATGGTGAACAATGTCCGAGAAACTTGCTGAGCTTGTCAGTAGCGTTGAACAAATGGTTTCCTTTCCCGAGGTGTTCCTACGGGTTAACCAATTGCTTGATGACCCTGAATGCACGGGAACACAAATCGCGGAAGTTATTAGTCAGGATCCCGGCCTCACGGCGCAGTTACTACGTATGGCTAACAGTCCTGTGTATGGCCTGAGCAAGGAAGTGGATACTGTGGTTCGTGCGGTTAATATTATTGGCACTAAACGCCTGCGTTATCTTGTTCTTGCAACCACGTCATTGAAGGTTTTTGATGGTATTTCCAATGATTTGATCAGCATGAATGATTTCTGGCTGCATAGTTTGTATTGCGGGTTGGCAGCAAAAACGCTGGCGGCTGATATCAAGGGTTTGCAACCGGATGCCCTGTTTGTGGCCGGCCAGCTGCATGATATTGGTCAGTTGCTGATGTACAGTCGTTTACCCGAGCTGGCGCGTGAAGCGGTGTTACGTTCCATTGAAGAGCCAGAGGAACCGGATTTTTATCTGAGCGAACGTAAAGTCATTGGTTTTGATCATGCTCAACTGGGTGCACAACTGGCGCGCGACTGGCATTGGCCGGCAATGCTGGTGGCGACGATTGGCTGGCACCATGAACCGGAAAAAGCAGAGGAATTCCAGAAGGAGACCGCAGTTGTACATATTGCCAATAGTCTGGCGGTTCTGGCGGAGTTGGATGCCAGTGATACCGAGGAAACCGATGCGCCACACATTCATCCAATGGCCTGGGAAACTATTGGCCTGAGTGAGGATATTATTTCTGAGGTGCTGGAATCCATTCGCGGACAGTTCGAAGAAACCCGCATCCTGTTGATAGGATAATAATTTAACGGGAGGGAGGGGTAAATACAGAGATGCAAAGGGTCGGGGATAATTTTTGACGATATTGTTGCATTTAAAAAAAGATTTTTAGTACCTTAGAAATAATTTTCTGTGCATTTTGTAGAAAATCATTTCGTAAAGGTACTTGTCTTGTGGTTTATCCAGGTCAGGATTCAACCTCGCTAAGTCTTTCCAGCCCTTCCTGGGCTATTTCCTGTATATCTTTCGATTCATCCTGGGCTAGTTTTTTCAAGACCGGAATAGCCTCCTGGCTTCCGGTAAGGGCCAGGTAATAGCCAATATCGGCGCGTATGCGTGGACTCTTGTGAGATGCAAGATGACTGAATTCTGGAATTAGCAGCGCCAGGCCGGATTTGTCTTCGATGCTTTCCAGAATCGCGTCAATGCCAATGCGCACCTGCATCTCAGTATCTTCATCTTCGAGCAGGGGGATCAGGGCACGAAGCTGCTGTGGCGCGTTATTCAGCATTTTTATTAGTTTATCCAGTTTTCCCTGCTTTAGTTGCTCTGCAATATAGTCACTCATGCCTTCGAGACTATTGGCGCGTTGCGCCCATTTGCGCAATTCGCCAGGGGAATACTGCCCTTCCAGTATGAATGGGCCAAGACGAGTCCAGGGTACCGAACGAACATTCAGCTGTTGGGCTCGTTGCGGCTGAATAGCAATGTTGGTGATTTCCAAGTGTCCGATCAGACCTTCTTTAACCAGTTGTGACAGGCCCTCAAGGACAATGGCACAGTGAGCACAACCGGTGGCGAGCAGGAGTTCTGCATCGGGACTGTCCAGGGAAGTATTCGTCATACTATGGGTTCTCACAAAAAATGATAGGCTCAAGCCTCGATATCGGGGATTAATTTGCTGCGCAGTCGTGTGATCATGTCTTTCAAATAGAGTTTACGTTTTTTTAATCGAATAATTTGCAATTGATCGATATCGGGATTACAGACCAGCCGGTGAATCACCTCATCCAGATCCCGATGTTCAATAATAAGCAGCTCCATTTTCTGGCGTAGCTCCTTGTTGGTTTCTTTATCATTCATTGAGAAAATAGGGGATAAGCAGGTACATTATGCTGCTATTTTAACTGAAACCATGGGGGGGGCAAGGAAAGTCGGTATAATAGCGGATTATTTCTTAACCATTACGTAGTGTAACTATGCCACCGCTTGTCAGCCTTAAAAATGTATCCCTTGCCTTTGGCAGCGCGCCCCTGTTGGAGCGGGTAACTCTCAATATTGAGCGGGGTGAACGTCTTTGCCTGCTGGGCCGTAACGGGACCGGAAAATCAACCTTGCTTCGGGTTCTTGCAGCCGAAATCGGAGTCGATGACGGTGAGATCTGGCGGCATGACAGCCTGCGGGTGGCCAGCCTGGAACAGGAAGTGCCGGTTGGCGACGGGCGCAGTGTTTTCGATGTGGTGGCCAGTGGCCTGGAAAGCCTGGGCGACTTGTTGAGTGACTATCATCGTTTGGCCCACCAGCTTGAGCTGGGTGAGCATGATGCTGCGTTGCTGGAAAAATTTTCCCAGTTGCAGCAGCAGATCGAGGTGGCCGAGGGGTGGCGTTTTGAACAGCGAGTCTCCGCCGCCATTTCGCGTCTTGAATTGCCTGTCGATAAAAGCATGGATGAACTCTCTGGCGGGCTTAAGCGACGCGTGTTGTTGGCGCGGGCGCTGGTGCAGGAACCGGATTTGCTGTTGCTGGATGAGCCTACCAACCATCTGGATATTGAGGGTATCACCTGGTTGGAAGAGTTTATGCTGGGTTTCAAGGGGGCGCTCTTGTTTATTACCCATGATCGGACTTTTTTGCAACAGTTGGCGACCCGTATTATAGAGCTGGATCGAGGCCAGCTGACGTCCTGGCCCGGCGATTATGCAAATTACCTGCGCAAGAAAGAAGAACGTTTGGCTGTCGAACAGGAACAGAATGCCCTGTTTGACAAAAAGCTGGCGCAGGAGGAGGTCTGGATTCGGCAGGGGATCAAGGCGCGGCGTACTCGTAACGAAGGCCGGGTCAGGGCGCTTAAAGCCTTGCGTGAGCAGCGTAATGCAAGGCGTGAACAGGGCGGCAAGGCAAAAATCAATCTGGAGTCGGCCAGCGCCTCGGGCAAGTTGGTCGCCGAGGTTGAGAATACAAGCTTGAGTTTGGGCGGACGCTGTCTGTTGCGTGATTTTTCAACCCGCATCATGCGCGGTGATCGTATCGGTATCATTGGCCCCAACGGTGTGGGTAAAACCAGTCTGATTAAAATGTTATTGGGACAGTTGCCACCGGATTCCGGTACAGTAACGCTGGGGACTAAGCTGGAAGCGGCCTATTTTGATCAACAGCGAGCGCAACTGGATCCACAAAAGACGGTGCTCGAAAATCTCAACCTGGGAACCGATCAAGTGACTATCAACGGCAGCTCTCGCCATGTGATCAGCTATTTGCAAGACTTTCTGTTTACCCCGCAGCGTATCAATTCCCCGGTCAGCTCACTTTCGGGGGGCGAGCGCAACCGTTTGCTGCTGGCGCAGTTGTTTACCCGACCGGCTAATCTGCTGGTGATGGATGAACCCACCAATGATCTTGATGTGGAAACCCTGGAGTTACTGGAAGAATTGCTGACAGAATTCAAAGGTACACTGTTGTTGGTTAGTCATGATCGCAGTTTTCTGGATAATGTTGTCACCAGTACATTGGTATTTGAAGGCAATGGTAGCCTGCGCGAATATGTCGGAGGGTATCAGGACTGGTTGCAGCAGAAGGTTAAGACAACAACGCTCAAAGCTGAGCGTGATAACGAAAATAGAAAATCACCTGCAACAAAAACACCCGCTACGGATAAAACCCGCAAACGGAGCTATAAGGAACAGCGTGAACTCGACGGCCTGCCGGAAAAAATTGAACTACTGGAGGCTGAGCAACAAGGCCTGCAGGAAAAAATCAGTGATCCCGGATTTTATCAGCAGGATAAACAAAAAATCATCGAGATTCTGCAACAGATCGAGACTATACAAAAAGAACTGGAACAGTCTTATCAGCGCTGGGAAGCGCTGGAATAATCCAGGGTATAAAATCCTGCTCGCCATTCGCTCATTTTAGCAACGGCTAACATTTTAGTGCCTTAGAAATAATTTCCTACAAAATGCGCAGAAAATTATTTCTAAGGTACTCATCGCGTGTATTAAACGGAAAGTACGCCGCCTAATGTAGATGATATTTCTAAGGTATTTGTATTGCCGAAGGTGTACTGAAAAGAGCCCGTTCATTTTCATCAAGGGTTAAAGAAATGCCAGTGTATGCCGTTAAAATATATTAAATAAATGCTTACTTTGATGCCTGTTCTGGAATAACCGCGCAGTCAAATACTGATTGTTTCATAATAGTTAGTTGCTGTTCCGGTTCCAAGCATAATAAAATTTATTACAGGAGAATAAGCCTGCAAGTAAATGATAAAAAATCAGATGATGCATTGTTTGCTCCCTTTATGTGTGAGTTATCGAAATAGGGTTTGTCCAGGTTTTTGTTTTGATAACAATATTGGAGATTGAATATGTTTCGCAATTTTAAAATAGGCACCCGCCTTATTGCCGGCTTTGGTATTAGCCTGTTTCTTTTGATCGCGGTTATTATCCCTCTTGTTCTTACCCAGGTATCCAGCATTGTTTATAAAGCTGAATTGCGCGAACTGGAAACATTATTTGATAATGCACAGGCTGAAATCAAATCGAAAGGACATCTGGCGCAGGCTCTGAGTCTGATGGTCGCACAAACACCGGAAATTCAGAAATTATTTGCCGAGGGTGACAGGCAGGCCCTGGCAGAACGTACCGTACCACTGTTTAAACTTTTCAGAGACAAATTTGCGGTGCGTCAATTCCAGTTTCACACGCCTCCCGCCATTTCTTTTCTGAGAGCCCACAAGCCGCAGAAGTTTGGTGACGATCTGTCCTCCTTCAGAAAAACAGTGGTCAAGACCAATGAAACAAAACAGCCTGTGTTTGGTCTCGAAAAAGGCGTTGCCGGGCTGGGTATCCGCGGCATCGTTCCGGTATTTTACCAGCAGAAACATATTGGTTCGGTGGAATTCGGCATGTCTTTCGGGCAGCCGTTTTTTGAGAATTTCAAGAAAGAATACAATGTTGATATCTCACTCTATGTGAAACGTGATAATCATTTTCAGGTATTTGGATCAACACTTGAAAAAAACGACTTGCTTCCGATTGACGATATGAACAGGGCAATCGAAGGCAAGGAGGTTAGTTTGCAGTCTGTTTACAAGAACCGCCCGATTACGGTTTATGCCCGTGCAATTACTGATTTTTCAGGACAGCCCGTTGGCGTTCTTGAAATTGTCATGGATCGTAGTGGTTATGTGGCAGCGGTTAATCGGATTAGAAACGTAACCATCATGGTTTGTACGCTGGTTTTTGCCGCGGGTTTTATTCTGGTTTATTTTTTGAGTAAGGGAATCACTAACCCCATCAAACGTACCGTTGACGCTATGAATGATATTGCTGGCGGTGACGGTGATCTAACCATGCGTCTGGATGAAAGTGGCCGGGATGAAATTGCCATGCTGGCTATGGCGTTTAATCAGTTTTCAGAGAAAGTCAGGAAAACCGTGGCCCAGGTGGCCGGATCGACAAGCCAATTAACCTCAGCAGCAGAAGAACTGGATACGATTACCCGAAAAACAACCGCGGGTGTTCTGCAACAGCAGAGTGAGACTGACCAGGTTGCAACCGCGATGAACGAGATGACGGCAACCGTTCAGGAAGTTGCCCGGCATGCCAGTGAGGCGGTAAACCTGGCTCACAGCGCCAATGAAGAGTCGGTAAATGGTAAGAATATAGTTGGCGAAACGACCTCGGTTATCAATAAACTTGCGGCGGAGATTGAGCGATCCGCAAATGTTATTAATGAGCTTGAGTCAGACAGTGAAAATATTGGCAGTGTTCTGGATGTGATCAAGGGGATTGCCGAGCAGACCAACCTGTTAGCGCTCAATGCGGCGATTGAAGCGGCGCGCGCGGGTGATCAGGGGCGCGGCTTTGCCGTGGTTGCGGATGAAGTTCGTACTCTGGCCAGTCGTACCCAGCAGTCCACCGAAGAAATCCAGAATATGATTGAACGCTTGCAACGAAACTCCCGCCAGGCCGTAGAAGTCATGCAGACTAGCAAGGATTGCGCTGGAAGCAGTGTCGAAAAGGCCAATGCGGCCTCGGCATCATTAATGACGATTACTGAGGCGGTGACAAATATCTCCGAAATGAATGTGCAGATTGCCACGGCAGCTGAAGAGCAAAGCAGTGTTGCTGAGGAAATTAACCGGAATATCAGCAATATAAATGATGTTGTGCAGCAGACTGCGGATGGAACCGGGAAAATATCAGAAGCAAGCAGTGAGCTTTCCCTGCTCTCGCATGACTTGCAGAAACTTGTTTCACAATTTAAAACATAGCCTGGGTTTTGTTCGGGAGACTGGAAAACTATAAATGCGGGTTGGGCTTCATAACGCGAAGCCCAACAATCAGGCCGATAAAGCCCATATGTTAATTTCATTTGTCCCAAGTTGGATGTTTATCAGATAATGCAGACGGAGATAATGTTGTAATCAACTTTCCTCATCAAAACGATGCTTGACCAGTTTTTCAATTGCGTCGATCGCTTCTTGTTCATCTTCACCATCCGCGCATAGCAGCAACGAGGTTCCCTTGCTGGCGGCCAGCATCATTATCCCCATGATACTTTTACCGTTTACTTCTTTATCCTGGTAATGAAGAAATAAATCGGCTTTGAATTGTGAACTCAGGGTTACCAGTTTGGCGGCGGCGCGAGCATGCAGGCCGAGTTTGTTGCAAATGGTAATTTCTTTTTTTAACACCAGAATATTTCCTTCATTATTCAGTTCCCCGGGCGGTTAGCGCAAGAATGCCATCCTGGCCACCGCTAATCGCTTTTTCGGCCAGATCGTTTAATTTAAGATTAGGGTAATTCATTACCCGTACCAACATCGGCAGGTTGATGCCAGAAACCAGTACCCGCTCAGGATTTAGTAGTTCCGAGGCAATATTGCTGGGAGTGGCGCCATACATATCAGTGAGTATGAGCACACCCTCACCCTCGTTCAGTCTTTGCAGACTGTTGCGAACCTGTTGTAGCATTTTTTCGGTATCGCAGTCCATGCACGCGACCAGTACCTGGGTCGGTAAAGTCGCGCTGCCGATCACATCGATGGCAGTATTATATAAAGTTTCGCCGATATTATTGTGGGTCAGGATTAACAGACCAACGCTCATTTCTGCGTTCCTCATGATAGTTCCCGGTGCCGATGCAGGATACCGGGGCGAAGTTCTTTAAACCAGGCGGTCAGTTTTTCAACCATATAAACAGAACGATGCTGACCACCGGTACAACCGATGGCGATAGTCATATAACTGCGATTATCCGCTTCAAAACGCGGGATCCAGCTTTCCAGAAAGTTGCGAATATCCTCAAACATTTTTATCGCATCGTCATGTTGCTCCAGAAACTCAGCTACAGCCGGGTCACAGCCGGTCAGTTTGCGCAAGCTGGGCTGCCAATGTGGATTTGGGATACAGCGCACGTCAAAAATAAAATCAGCATCGACCGGTATGCCCTGTTTGAAACCAAAGGATTCAAACAACAGGGAAAGCCGGCCGTGATCGTTGTTGTTGACGCGGGATTGAATCAGTTCCCGTAGTTGATGAATATTGGTGCGACTGGTGTCCAGATGCAGATCAGCCTCGACCGCAATGGCTTCGAGCAGGCTGCGTTCCTGAATAATCGCGTCACTAAGCGGTACTTCATCATTGCTGAGCGGGTGGCGGCGGCGGGTTTCACTGAAACGTTTTATCAGGGTTGCGTTGTCGGCCTCAAGAAAGAAGATTTCGATATCAACATCGCGCGATCTTAGATCTCTGAGAATATCAGAAAAGTTAGCCAGATCAGCAGCAGTGTTGCGGGCATCGATACCCACCGCGATATGTTCATGGTCCATATTGTGGGATGACAGTAATTGATCGGCCAGGGCAGGGAGCATGGCTGCGGGTAGATTGTCGATGCAATAGTATTGCAGATCTTCCAGTACGTTGAGTGCAATGGATTTGCCCGAGCCGGACAGGCCGCTGATGATGATCAGTTTCATGACGCGTTATTTTTGATCAGTTTTCGTTGACGGTTAATAAAGTCCTGGGCAGAATTATAGCCGCGCAAATGCAGGGCGTGGTTACGTACCGCTGTTTCAATAATAATGCTCAGATCCCGTCCTGGTCCCAACAGCAGAACGACTTCAGGAACATCCATATCCAGCACTCTGGAGTATCGCCGGGTAGAGTCCAGGCGTTCCAGTGGTGAGTTGTCCTGTGAGTCAAAATTTTCCAGTTTGATGATCAGGCTCAGGCGTTTGTCATTGAGAATCGCATTGTCGCCGAACATGGCACGCACGTTAAGTATTCCCAGGCCACGAACCTCGATAAAGTCGGCCAGCAGATCCGGGCAACGGCCATGTATCCTGTCTGGCGTAGTTTGGAAGAATTCGGGTGCGTCATCAGCTATAAGACGGTGGCCGCGGGTTAATAATTCCAGCGCCAGCTCACTTTTTCCTACTCCGCTGGGACCGGTGAGCAGTACGCCCAGTCCCAGTACTTCCATGAATACGCCATGAACGATCTGTTTTCTGGTGAGAATACTGCTGAGATGAAAATCCAGCACTTCGATAATCCGGCGGGCAGTAAGAGGGGAACCGACCAGGGGCGTAGCCGTGTCTCTAGCCCATTGACGCAACGCATCCCGCGGCCTGGTGGAACAGGCAAAAATGATCATGGCGGGGCGAGCGTTGAACAACTGGCGCAGGGTATCTTCGCAGATATCGGCTTCCAGTCCGGATAAATACTGGGTTTCGGTCGCTCCCAGTACCTGAATGCGGTTGGGACGTATCAAATTTAGATAACCGACCAGATTAGGCTGGGGGCCAGAGTGGGGTTCCAGAATCAGACGCTCAGTTTGGCTTGTATCAGAATCAGACAACCAGAGCAGTTCCAGCGGCTTTTGGTGGCTGTCAAAGACGTCCTGTACCGTGAGATTCGTGGCCATGATCAGATCTGGGTTTGTTGTCGTTCCCGGATTAGTGAATATATCTCATCTTTGTCCCTGGCCTGGCGAAGACTGTCTCTGAAACTTTGTTCGTTGAACAGGCTGGCCAGTTCGGAAAGAATGGCGAGATGTTCGTCAGTTGATTCTTCGGGTACCAGAAGGGCAAAAATCAGGTCCACAGGTTGCCGGTCGATAGCATCGAAATCAACACCCTCTTTAAGTCGGATAAAGGCGCCGCTGGCCTGGCGGGTGTTTTTCACTCGACCATGAGGAATGGCTACGCCATAACCAATGCCGGTGCTGCCGAGGCGTTCACGAGATAGCAGGCTGTCAAAAATGTCGCCACTGGTGACATAGACTTGATCCTGCGCCAGCAATTGGCTGAGCGCTTCAAGCGCCCGCTTTTTACTGTGAGTGTCTACTTCGCAGACGATCCGATCTTCGCTTAACAGGTCACTGAGTTGCATGCCTGGTTCTCATTAAATTTGGATAGTATATCGTATTCAACTACCCCTGTTATTCAAAATGAATGCAGGGGTAGTTGAGGATTAATCTTCTTCCGCCGTGGCCTGCCATTTCTGGCTGCCGTTACCGCGGTGATGATTGGTGATCTTTTCCTTGTGTTTTTTGATTTGCCGATCCAGTTTGTCAATCATGGCGTCGATTGCGGCGTACATATCTTCGTGCTCGGCTTCGGCAAACAGGTTACCACCGCTGACATGGATGGTTGCTTCTGCTTTTTGCCTGAGTTTTTCGAGGCTCAATATAACGTGGACGTTGGTAACATGATCAAAATGACGTTCAATCCGTTCAAGTTTACTGACTACGTAGTCATGGAGTGAATCAGTAACTTCGAGATGATGTCCTGTTATATTCAGTTGCATAGAGTGTTCCTCCTAGATATTTATGCGAGGCGTTTACGTTCATTTGAGGGTGGTATGGCCAGCGTCTCGCGATATTTTGCAACGGTACGACGCGCGACCATGATACCCTGATCAGAAAGTATGTTGGCGATTTTACTGTCACTCAATGGTTTATTGGGCAGTTCGGCGGCAACTAGTTTTTTAATCAGGGCGCGAATTGCCGTGGCGGAACATTCGCCGCCACTGGCGGTGGATACGTGACTGGAAAAAAAATACTTTAGTTCGAAGATACCGCGCGGGGTATGCATATATTTCCGGGTGGTGACGCGGGAAATAGTGGATTCGTGCATATCGACCTTTTCGGCAATATCATGCAGCACCAATGCTTTCATGGCTTCTTCGCCATGTTCGAGAAAATCGGTCTGCCGTTCGACGATACAGCGGGAAACTTTGAGCAGCGTTTCATTGCGGCTTATCAGGCTCTTGATAAACCAGCGTGCTTCCTGCAGGTGGTTTTTCAAATAGGTGTTGTCCTTGCTGTCATTGACTTTTTTGATCAGGCTGGCGTAATGTGGATTGACTCGCAGTCGGGGTGCGGCATCGGAATTCAGTTCCACCTGCCAACGGCCCTTGACCTTGGTAACGATGACATCCGGAATGATATATTCTGGCTGACTGGCGGTAATCTGGCCACCGGGACGGGGGTTAAGCGACTGAATCAGGTGAATGATTTCTTTCAGTGAGTCTTCACTGATTTTCATGCGCCGAGTCAGCTGGGCATAGTCACGGTTGGCCAGCAGATCGAAGTGCTCGTTAACCAGCTGGATAGCCGGTTCCAGCCATTCAGATTCAAATGGAAACTGTTTTAGCTGCAGACTCAGGCTTTCGCGCAAATCCTGTGCAGCAATTCCGGCGGGATCGAAGTTCTGGATTCGGTGCAAAACAGCTTCAACTTCATCGAGTTCGATTTCTTCAAGATCATTGACCAGGGCCTGATGAATTTCCTCGATGGAGGTGCCGAGATAGCCATCATCATTGATGGCATCAATGATAACTTCGGCAATAGCTTGATCAGTTTCGGAAAAGGGAGTCAGCTCCATTTGCCAGTGCAAATGATCCTGTAGGGATTCCACGCTGCTGCCGGACACCTCGAAGTCGTGTTCGGGGGCACTGCTGGCTGAGGACGGCGGGGTAATGGAGTCGTAGATATCATCCCAGTTGGAATCAGTCGGCAATTCGTCGGGGATAGTAGAATTTTCAGTCGGGCCTTTGATTTCAGCCGCTTCAGTTTCCTGTTTAGCCGCTGTTATCTCGGTTTCAGCCGTATTCTCGGAATCATTCTTGTTCGTGGATGTATTGTTGTGATCGTCATCCAGTTCCAGCATTAAATTGGAGTCCAGCGCATCCTGGATTTCAGTATGCAGCTCCAGTGTGGATAGCTGTAGCAGGCGAATTGCTTGCTGCAACTGGGGAGTCATGGTCAGGTGTTGACCGAGTCGGAGTTGTAAAGCTTGTTTCATATTTTTTATTTGGGGATCTCAGCCGACAGGAAAGGTTACTGGCTATATTAATTTTAGCTTATTTCAATTTGTAGTGCAGGAAATTTGGCATACTTTTTTCATAACAATTAAATTGACAAAGCGGAAAAATTAATTAGCACCGTTATTGGGCTTGTTTGTTCAAGGACCCTAACAGCCCTGATAGGTCCAGTCATTTGAGACAGAGAATAACCGAACAATTTACTATGGCACTGTTCGCTTTGTTCTGACTTTACGCTACCTTACACAGGGGGGTCTTGACTAAGAGCAATAAGGCTGTGGGTTATAGTCGGAAGTGTTCTCCAAGGTAAACTTTTCTGACCTGGTTGTTAGCCAGTAGGGAGTCAGGAGCGCCGGTGGCAATCATTTGACCGGAATTCATGATGTAGGCGCGTTCACAGATCCCCAGGGTTTCACGTACATTGTGATCGGTAATAAGCACACCGATATCACGTTCGCTCAGGTGTTTGATAATGCCCTGAATATCCAGTACCGAGATGGGATCCACACCGGCGAAAGGTTCATCGAGCAGGATAAATCGGGGTTCGGTTGCCAGCGCACGGGCGATTTCCACCCGCCGACGTTCGCCGCCAGAGAGACTGACGCCGATATTGTGGCGAATATGGGTGATATGAAGTTCTTCCAGCAATTCTTCCCGTTTTTGCTCCTGTTGAAAACGGCTCAGTTCGGAGCGGGTCTGGAGAATAGCCATAATGTTATCCGCCACGGACAGTTTGCGAAAAATAGAGGCTTCCTGCGGCAGATAGCCAATACCGTTACGCGCGCGCAGGTGCAGCGGCAGAGGCGTAATATCCTTGTCGTCAAGATAAATGCTGCCCTTGTCTGCCCTTACCAGGCCTACGATCATGTAGAACGAGGTGGTTTTACCGGCACCATTGGGTCCCAGCAGACCGACGACTTCGCCGCTTTTTATGTTAATGGACACATCCTGCACCACATCGCGGCCTTTATAAGATTTGGCCAGGTGGCGGGCGCTGAGTTCACTTCGAGAGGGGGATGTGTCGCTCATGGTATTTCATCCGTTGCCGGTTGTCCCGGTACAGATTGCCAGGGCAGTACAGACTGCCAGGGCGGCACAGATCGCCAGGGCGGGACAGATAACCAGGGCGGCACAGATAACCAGGGCGGCACAGATTGCCAGGGCTGCACAGATTGCCAGGGCGGCACAGACTGCCAGGGCGGCACAGACTGCCAGGGGGCGTATGGCCAGGGGGGTACAGATTTCCAGGGTGTGGGTTGTTCGGGAGTTGCTTCGCCAGTGACTGCTTTTTTCGGCACGATCACCGCACGAACGCGACCGGATTCCTTACCCTCTGAATTAGCAGAGATCCGGCTGTTGCGTGTGTCATATTCGATATGTTCACCGGAAAACCGGCTGCCGCCCTGCCAGACTTCGGCATCTTTCATCAGGAATAATTGATCGGTGCTGGCAAAATATTCCATACGTCGTGCCCGTGAATAGACTATTTCCTTGCTGTTCTCCGGCAGTTGTTGCAGTTTTGCCGGGCTGCCAATGATGATCAGCTTGTTCAGCAGGCCATCGACTAAATAAATATATACCTCGTCAGCATCTATTTTCAGGCTACCCTGGGTAATATGCACGTTGCCGATATAATGGCTGAAGCCTTTGGATTTTTCCGCAACCATGCGATCAGCATCGATATGAATAGGTTGTTGCCGATCGCTGTCCAGCGCGTATACCGGTGTCAAGACCAGTAATAATAGTGGCAGTAGCAAGGATAGTTTAAGGCCTGGATACGTCATATTTTCCTCGTGTATCCGCTAGAAATTCCAGTCGTCCAAGACGCAGGTTGGCGCGCATACCTACGGCGGTGGTTTGATGATAGCCACGGGTCAGTTTAACGGCGGCATCGGTTTCAGCATAGTCACGTTGGGTGTCGATACGTAAATCCCGGGTCAGTAACTGCATTCTGGTCCGGGCGTCACCGGGCTGGCGGATGTCCACCGCGCCATTGAGATTGATGCGTCGGCCATCATCATAAACGATGCCTTCATCGGCCACCATGATCCAGGGCGGTTGCTTTTTAGTAAATATTTTGAGTACCGGCGCGGCCAGCTGCAGGGTATTGTCATCAGGATAGTGGTTCAGTCGTCGACTGGCCAGACGATAGTGCTGACTGCCATCGGCATTGAACACGGTGGCCTTGAGTCCCTCGATAAAATAATCAGGTTCGTGGCGCAGAGCGGTGGTGTCCTCGATGGTTTTATGTTCGATAGCATTGAGCAGCCAGTTGGCGAAGGCACTGAGCATGACGATAAACAGCAGGCTAAGGAAATAATGCAGGCGGCTCATGGCAGAAAATATTGAACCTGGGTATCCAAGGTGTTTTGCGCCTCCATGATGAGATCACAGACATCACGCGCTGCGCCGCGCCCGCCATTATGCGGGGTTTGCCAGTGGGCATGTTGTTTGGCAATGGGATGGGCATCCTGTACCGCAATGGCCAGTCCGGCACATGTGAGTATGGGCAGATCAACCACATCATCGCCGACATAGGCGGTTTGCTCAAAATTCAGTCCCAGTTTTTCCACCAGCGTCTCAAAGGCCGGCAGCTTTTCCAAGCGACCCTGATAGACGTGTTTGATCCCCAGATTGTGCATGCGGTGTTCGACCACCTGGGAACTGCGGGCGGTAATAATGCCGATTTCCACTCCCGAACGTTGCAGCATTTTCATACCCAGTCCATCGCGGGCATTAAAAGCCTTGTATTCCTGCCCATCGTCACCGACAAACAGGCTGCCATCGGTGAGCACGCCATCGACGTCAAAAATCACCAGTTTGATTTGTTTCGCTTTTTCGAGAATGTCTTTCATAGATTTAGTCGTGAGTTGCTGGTGGCTAGTTGCGAGGGAGGAGTAGCCATAAGTCCTCGTATATTTGATATATTGGCATCTTAATGGTTGATTTTTGTAAATGTCATTTTAAGCTTTTGACTAGCCACTAGCCACTAGCCACTAGCCACTGTTTTTATACTACCCCGGCACGCAAAAGATCATGCATATTCAGAGCTCCGATCAAGCAGCCTTCCTGGTCAACCACGGGCAGGGCGTTGATACGTTTGCTGTCCATGAATTGCAGGGCTTCGGCGGCCAGGCAATCTTTTTTAATCGTGGTGAAGGTGCGGGTCATGGCATCGCTTATTTTCAGAGTCTGGATATCGATTGTGCCATGATCCAGTAGTCGGCGCAGATCGCCGTCGGTAAAAATACCCAGGAGGTGATCGTTGTCATCCACCACGGTTGTCATCCCCAGTCCTTTTTGCGACATCTCTACCAGTGCCTCCGCAAGATTGGCGTGCTGATTAATTTTTGGCAGGCTGTTACCGCTATGCATGAGATCGGCCACATGCAGCAGCAGACGTTTACCGAGACGTCCACCAGGGTGGGAGAGGGCGAAGTCATCACTGGTAAAGCCACGGGATTCGAGCAGGGAAATCGCCAGCGCATCCCCCATGACCAGGGTGGCGGTGGTGCTGGAGGTTGGCGCCAGTCCTAATGGGCAGGCTTCACGTTCAACACTCACATCCAGGTGCACATCAGCCTCGGATGCCAGTCGGGATGAGGGCTTGCCGGTCAGGGCAATCAGGGGAATACCGAGGCGCTTAATCAGGGGCACGATGGTGAGAATTTCGTCGGTGCCACCGGAGTTGGACAGTGCCAGCACGACATCCTGTGCGGTGATCATACCTAGATCGCCGTGGCTGGCTTCGCCGGGATGGACGAAAAAAGCCGGCGAGCCGGTGCTGGCCAGGGTGGCGGCAATCTTACCGCCGATGTGGCCTGATTTGCCCATCCCCATGACCACAATCCGGCCCTGGCAGCTGAGCATATATTCACAGGCGCGGACAAACTGATCATCAATGCGTGAAGTCAATGCCTGGATAGCGGCGGTTTCAATATCGATTACCGCACGGCCCATGTTGATGATCTGTTCGTGATTCATGTGCCTGCTGCTATTTGGCCGGGTAGCCAAGCTCGGCCAGTTTTTCGCGAATAGTGCTCTCGGAAAGCGCGTTGCCGCTGATGCTGACATGGCCGTTATCAATCTCGACGTCAACTTTTTCAATGCCATCCACTGGTTTCAGGCCGTCCTCAATGGCGGAGGCGCAACCAGCGCATTTTACGTTTTCAACATCAAGTTCCAAATGCTCAGTCATGGTTATTTACCTTTACGATTTAAAGTTTTTTCCAGGTTTAATTCAATGCCGTTTCAGATGCCGTGCATATTCTTGCTGGTATCGAAGTAGAGTACACCCAGATAGACAAAATAACTGCATAATAGCAGCAGTCCTTCCCAGCGATTGATGCGTCCTTCGCCACGAAAGCCATAGGCGAATATAAACAGGGCAATACTGAGCCCAATCATCCAGGGGAAATCCCGGGTCAGCACGGCGGGATCCAGCACATGCGGTGCGATCAGGCCGGGCAGTCCCAGCACGGCCAGCAGGTTGAACATATTGGAACCGATTATGTTGCCAATGGCAATATCGTGTTCTTTTTTCAGGGCGCTCATAATCGAGGCCGCCAGCTCAGGCATGCTGGTGCCGATGGCGACCACGGTCAGGCCGATGATTAAATCACTAACGCCGAGCGCGTGCGCGATATTTACCGCACCCCAGACCAAAATGCGTGAGCTGAACAGTAGCAGGATCATGCCTGCGCTTAGCCAGAAGATGGCCTTGCCAGTGGTGATGTGCGGTATTTCATGTTCGTATTCCAGTTCCAGTGGATCCTTTTTCTCTTTCATCCCCAGCGTGATCATCCATTTGAGCATAATTACCAGACCGATGAGCAGGATCGCGCCATCGACGCGGGTGAGTTGCCCATCGAGCACCAGCATCAGAGCAATGATCATGATCAGGAACATCACTGGGTATTCCCGGCGCAGCGTTTGCGAGCTGACCCTCAATGGAGAGATCAGGGCGGTCATGCCCAGTACCAGCGCGATATTGGCAATATTAGAACCCAGGGCGTTGCCGACGCCTATGGCCGGATTGCCCTCCCAGGCGGCGATGGCCGAGACCAGAATTTCCGGCGCCGAAGTGCCAATGCCGACAATAGTCAAACCGATGATTAATGGTGAGACACCGAGGTTACGTGCCAGTGCGGCGGCGCCATGGACGAAGCGTTCGGCGCCCCAGACCAGCAATATAAAGCCGCTCAGCACCGCAGCAATGGAAAGAAGAATTTCGTTATTCATAAGGCGAATGGTAACTGTAAATGGTGGTTTTCACCACGCATGACACGGCAATTACGCTGGGTCCCGGTGGCTAAATTTATGGTGTGGCGGGTGTGGTTTCAGGTGTTTCTGGCTTATCCTTTTCGAGTTCCAGCTCCAGTTCCAGATCAGCATCATCGCTGCTGTTGTCCTGTATGTCTTTCTCGACAGGGGGGTTGCCGTCATAGATCAGGTTGCGGCGATGTTGCAGATACGCTTCACGCATAAAAATATAAGGGTCGAGCGCGGCCTGGTCAAGGACGCGGGAGGCGCCCAGTAGTTCTGCTCGCTGATCGATATAGGCCAGTCCTGCCAACCCCCAGGCGGTCGAGCTGTCATGGTAATAGAACAGAGGGTGGGTATAAATATCGACCGTCAGGCCAGCTGTACCACGGATAGTGCTGGGGCCAATAAAGGGGATCACAAAATAAGGGCCACTCGGGACTCCCCAGGTTGCCAGGGTTTGCCCGAAATCTTCTTTGTGTTTGGACAGGCCAACGTGGCTAGCCGGGTCAAACAGACCAAAGACACCGAGTGTGGAGTTGACGGCGATGCGATAAAAGTCCGAACCGGCCTGCTCAAGCTTGAACTGCAGCAGATCATTGAGCAAAACAATGACATCGGACAGGTTGCTGAAAAAATTGGAGACTCCGCCCTGGATGAAATTCGGGGTATAGTCCGTATAGGCCTGGGCTACGGGACGAATGGCAGCCTTGTCCACTGTTGTGTTGAATTCATAAATAGCCCGGTTGTAGGACTCAAAGGGATCGTGTTCATCCGGCGGACCGGGCACGCTGGCGCAACCACTGGCAAGCACGATACCCGCGAGCAGAATGAAGGTTTTGCAAAATTTAATAAACGATATATTCGAGGGCACGGCGTTAAGTTAATAGCATATTGTCGGCGGGAATAGTCCCATTGTTATGTAAATGAATCAAGATATAGAATCTACAAATCCAGGGATGAGCAATCGGCGATCAAAATTCATGCGGCTATGTCCCTGGTTTATGAATTTTATCTTGCCTCGGCTTTAATTTTGCCGCAACGTTGGCAGCGGTAGCGGCTAATCATCTTGCCTGATTTTACGTCGAAGGGATTTTCCTTGACTACATCCCATTGATGAAAGCCGCTTTTGCACAGCGTCTTGCCCCGGTGTTTATCTTTTGGGCGGATTGTTTTAAATTGCAGGACATTGCTCATAGGGCGGTAGATTACTGATTCCAGAGTACAGGGCATAGTATGGCAGAAAACAAAGATAAAGTGCTGATCGGCGCGCGTGGCTGGCTGCATCCGGGTTGGCAGCATAACTTCTATCCGGACGATCTGCCGCAAGACTGGCAACTGGCCTATTATGCCAATGAATTTTCCATGGTTGTCATTCGCGAGCAGGAATGGATGCAGATCGAGGATATCACTGCATTGCAGCAGGAGGGTGCGGAAGATTTCCGCTTTCTTGTTGAATGGCCCGAGTTAGCGGCAACCGAAAATTTATCCGTCCTGGTTGATAGAATCGGGCAACTGGGAAGTCAGTGTGCCGGCGTGATTATTTCTGCGCAACAGGCGTCGCAGTTTGGCCGCTGGCATTCCCTGTTAGCGGATACCATTCCCTGTTATTTTGAAGGGACTATGAAGAATGAAACAAGCAGATTGATAAAATTGCCTAGTGGCACAAGCCTAAAAGAGTTGCGAACATTGTTGGAGTCAGCTCTGCGTTTACCGGATTCCCCCCCCGTGTGGCTGATCGTGGACGGTGAGCCACCGGACATCGAGCTGCTGCGTAATGCTGAAACCCTGCTGGGTTTATTGTAACTACTCCGATCCTGTTTTCGAGCCGTGATTAGCCTTCTCTACCCTTGTATCTTGCCGCCTGTATCCTGTATCTTTGCGCCATGCGCGGAAAATACAAACATGGATTTTCATGACTGATAATAATTCTCTGGTTGAACCTCCCCTGGTTAAAATCCGTAACCTGCGTTTTTCTCGCGGTTCGCACAAAATTTTTGACGGTATCGATCTAGACATCCAGCGTGGCAAGGTGACTGCGATCATGGGTCCCAGCGGCACGGGCAAAACCACTTTGTTGCGGCTCATCGGCGGTCAGTTGCGTCCGGATACCGGCACGGTCGAGGTGGATGGTCAGTCCGTCCCCCAGCTGGGACACAGCAAGCTTTATCAATTGCGCAAACGCATGGGTATGTTGTTTCAGAACGGCGCGCTGCTCACCGATATCAATGTATTCGACAATGTGGCCTTTCCCCTGCGTGAACATACCCGTCTGTCGCCACGTTTGATTCGGACCCTGGTGCTGATGAAGCTGGAAGCGGTCGGTCTGCGCGGCGCACGGGATCTGATGCCCAGCGAACTGTCGGGCGGCATGTCGCGGCGCGTGGCGCTGGCGCGCGCGGTGGTGATGGATCCCATGATTATGATGTATGACGAACCCTTCACCGGCCAGGATCCTATTTCTATGGGCGTGCTGGTGCGCCTGATTCGTTCCCTCAACGATGCGCTGGGGCTGAGTAGCATCATCGTTTCCCACGATATCGAGGAAACCGCTGCGATTGCCGACTATATTTACCTGTTGGCCGGTGGCAAGGTGGTAGCCGAAGGGACCACGGAAGATTTGTATGAATCCGAATCGGAATGGGCGCAGCAGTTTCTGCAGGGTGAGCCTGACGGGCCGGTGCCATTTCACTATCCGGCCCGCGATTTTACCGAAGATATGCTGGACCTGCCGACAGAGGGAGCACGCTGATGCTGACGTTCCTGCAAGGCCTGGGGCGCAAGGCGCTGGGTTTCTTTCAACGTCTGGGGCGCGGGCATATTCTGCTGCTGCGGATTCTAATGGGATCTTCTTCTCTGTTGCCACGCTTTGGTCTGGTGATTAAACAGGTCTTTTCGGTAGGGGTGCTTTCGCTGCTGATTATTCTGGTCTCTGGCCTGTTTGTGGGCATGGTGCTGGGACTGCAGGGTTATAATACGCTGGTGGATTTTGGCGCCGAGGAATCACTGGGCGTAGTAGTTTCGCTGTCGCTGGTGCGCGAGCTGGGTCCGGTGGTCAGTGCGTTATTGTTTGCCGGTCGTGCGGGTTCGGCACTGACCGCCGAGATTGGCCTGATGAAAGCGACCGAGCAATTATCCGCCATGGAAATGATGGCCGTGGATCCGGTGCGCCGGGTGCTGGCGCCGCGTTTCTGGGCCGGAGTGATTTCTATGCCCCTGCTGGCCGCTATTTTCAGCGCGGTAGGCGTGATTGGTGGTTATTTTGTCGGGGTTGGCCTGCTGGGTGTGGATGATGGTGCCTACTGGTCGCAGATGCAGGCCAATGTGGACTTGTATGAAGATATTCTTAATGGCGTCATCAAGAGCTTCGTCTTTGGCATTGTCGTTACCTGGATTGCTATTTTTGAAGGTAACGACGCGCTGCCCACCTCTGAGGGCGTTAGCCGCGCGACTACCCGTACGGTCGTGCATTCGTCGCTGGCGGTATTGGGGCTGGACTTTATTCTTACGGCGTTGATGTTCGGTAGTTAAAGTCTGACTGAGTTTCACTGCCGTAAAAAACAAATCGGATATTTTAGAATGTATGCGTTTAGATTAAGGGAGAAAAAACCATGACTTCGCGTATGACGGAAATCTGGGTTGGCATTTTTGTCGCCGCCGGCATGGCCGCCCTGTTTATGCTGGCCATGCAGGTCAGCAATCTGAATACTTATAGCAATGCCGATGGCTTTGATGTGATTGCGCGTTTTGAAGATGCCAGTGGTTTAAAGGTGCGTTCGCCGGTGACTATGGCCGGGGTGCGTATTGGCCGGGTGAAAGACATCCGTTTTGATGATAAAACATTTGAGGCTATCGTTACCCTGCGTCTGGGCAAGAGCCACACCGGCTTGCCGGAGGATACCTCGGCGAGTATTTATACGGCCGGTCTGCTGGGAGAAAAATATGTGGGTCTGGAAGCAGGCTCGGGATCAAATCACTGCGAGGATCTGGAGCTGCAAGCCGAACTGGATGGCAGCAAATTTGATCCGGCCGATTGCAAGAATAATGGCGCCAGTAAGGTATTGCATAACGGTTCGGTTATTACCCTGACGCAAAGCTCGATGGTACTGGAAAAACTGATCGGTCAATTTGTTTCCAGGTTTCTTAGTGAAAGTGACGTGGAAAAGAAAAAATGATAAAGCAACGTTTTTATAGCCTGATTCTGCCATTGCTCTTATTACTGGGGAGTCTTAATCTGGCTCAGGCCGCGCCACTGGCGCCGGATGTGCTGATAAGAACTACCACCGAGAAAATGCTCTCAGCGCTGGAGAAACACCGGCTAGAATTGAAACAGAAACCGACCATGGTCTATGGGTTGGTTAGTAATATTGTTCTGCCACATTTTGATTTTATTCGCATGTCCCGTTCCGTACTGGCGCAGAACTGGAATAAAGCCAGCCGCAAGCAGAAACTGAGTTTTATACGTGCTTTTCGGACGCTGATGGTGCGTACCTATGCAGTGGCGCTGCTGGAATACACCAGCCAGGAAATTCATGTTTTGCCAGCGAAGCTGAAAGCCGGTGATAAAAATGCCACGGTGCGCATGGAAGTGCTGCAGCCAGGCAAGTCGCCGGTGATTATCAACTACCGGCTACATCTGAAAAAAAAGGGCTGGAAAGTCTATGATGTAACCGTGGACGGAATTTCATTGATTGCCAATTACCGTACTTCCTTTGCCTCCGAGGTCAAACAGCAAGGGCTGGATGCCCTGATTGCGCGACTGCAAAAACACAACAAGAAAGCAAAAGGATGAGTGAGGCACAGCTACAGGAAGAAGGACGCAGCCTGAAAATTTCCGGTGATCTGAACCGGGAAACGGTGCCGGATCTCATGCGCCAGCTCGAGGCCCGCTTGCAACAGCATCCAGGCGAGAAAATCTGTATCAACCTGCAGGCTGTGACCCGCAGCGACAGCGCCGGACTCGCCCTGCTGGTGGAATGCCGCCGCCTCATGCGCCTGCAGCAGGGCAGTTTGTGTTTTGAGGGGTTGCCGGAACAAATGCAACATATGGCCCAGATCAGCGGATTGACGGACTTTCTGCGGTGAAATTATAAGCTGTGGATAATTAATACAGAGAGTGCTAAGGCACCGAGACGCAAAGAAAAAAACTATTAACAATCAAAAGTATATAATCTCTGCCTCTGGGTTCTCCGGGTTTAATAAAACCCCTTGTAAATAAGGAATGGTCGGGATTTCGTCAGCACAGTGGTCTTTTTTCTACCCGTTTCCCTTACATACAGGCTAAAATACACGGCTGTTTATTTTAGTAGAGAGCGTAGACGTCATGAATCCCGAAGAAGTAAAGAAACTTATCGAAGCCGACCTGCCGGAATGTGAAGTCACCGTCACGGGGGATGGCAGTCACTTTGACGCCACTGTCGTCGGCGAGGTATTTGCCGGTCTGTCTCCGGTAAAGAAACAGCAGCTGGTTTACGCTACGATGGCGGACAAAATCACCAGCGGTGTGGTACATGCCTTGTCAATCAAAACCTATACTCCAGATGAGTGGGCTACGGCCAGCAAGTTGCAGATCTCCTGATGGACAAACTGCTCATTCATGGTGGTATTCCACTTCAGGGCGAGATCCGAATCTCCGGGGCCAAGAATGCGGCTTTGCCGATTATCGTCTCTACCCTGCTGGCCGACGAGCCGGTCACTATATGTAACGTCCCGCACCTGCATGACATTACCACCACCATGGAGCTATTGGGGCGCATGGGGGTGCAGATTACCATCAATGAAAAAATGAGCGTAGAAGTGGATTCCCGCACTATCCGGGAACTGGTTGCCCCTTACGAGCTGGTAAAAACCATGCGTGCATCGATCCTGGTGCTGGGGCCGCTGCTGGCCCGCCACGGTCAGGCTGAAGTTTCGCTACCTGGCGGTTGTGCCATCGGTTCGCGCCCAGTGAACCTGCACATCCGCGGGCTGGAAGCCATGGGTGCGGAGATCAGCGTTGAAAACGGGTATATCAAGGCCCGGTGCAAACGTCTAAAAGGTGCCAAACTGGTGATGGATCTGGTGACTGTAACCGGCACGGAAAATCTGATGATGGCGGCCACACTGGCCGATGGTATAACCATTATCGAAAATGCCGCGCGCGAGCCTGAAGTGGTAGATCTGGCCAACTGTCTCAACAGCATGGGCGCAAAAATTTCCGGCGCCGGCAGCGATACCATCAAGATTGAAGGCGTAGAACGCCTGGGTGGCACCCATTATAAGGTGTTGCCGGATAGAATCGAAACTGGCACCTTCCTGGTGGCGGCGGCGATTACCGGTGGCAAGATCAAGCTCAAGGACACAGCTCCGGATTTACTCGATGCGGTGCTGGCAAAGTTGCAGGAAGCCGGTGCGGATATTGAAACCGGTCCGGACTGGATTAGTCTGGATATGCACGGGAAACGGCCCAAATCGGTGGATATTTGTACTGCTCCCTATCCGGCTTTTCCCACCGACATGCAGGCCCAGTTCACTGTGCTGAACGCACTCGCCACAGGTTCCTCGGCGATTACCGAAACAGTATTTGAAAATCGCTTCATGCACGTGCAGGAACTGCAGCGCATGGGGGCCAACATCAGCCTGAAAGGCAATACTGCGTTTGCCACTGGCGTCGAAGAGCTCAATGGTGCACCGGTGATGGCCACCGATTTGCGTGCTTCGGCCAGTCTGGTGATTGCCGGGCTGATCGCCAGCGGCGAAACCGCAGTCGAGCGTATTTATCACATCGATCGCGGCTATGAATGTATCGAAGAGAAGCTACAACTGCTGGGCGCAGAAATTCGCCGGGTGCCATCATAACCACAGGGACGAGTTGCCAGGGACGAGTGGCGAGATAAAAGATCCGTTTGTCCTGAGTCCTTCGACTCTGCTCAGGAGACGCGTGTCGAAGGGCAACAGAAATTTTACCGTTCGTCCTGAGCGAAGTCGAAGGAAGTATGTAGGTTAGGCTGAGCGATAGCGAAGCGCCACAGATACTTCCTTCGGTCGCCCAGCAATTTCAGAACATGTTTTATAAATTGTAAGCAACAAACTTGTTAATCATGAATAACAACTTAACCATCGCTTTATCCAAGGGCCGCATATTCAAGGAAACTCTGCCGCTGTTGAAGCACGCGGGTATCGAGCCGCTGGATGATCTGGATACCACACGCAAGCTGATCCTGGATACCAACCGGGAGGATGTGAAACTGGTGATCATTCGTGCTTCCGATGTGCCGACCTATGTGCAATATGGTGCTGCCGATCTGGGCATTGCCGGTAAGGACGTGCTGATGGAACACGGCGGCGAGGGGATCTACGAACCGCTGGATTTGAATATCGCCCGCTGCAAGCTGATGACGGCAGGTTTTAGGGATGCGGCACCAGTCAGGGGCCGCCTGCGGGTGGCGACCAAGTTTGTCAATTGCGCGCGACGTTTTTTCGCCGAAAAAGGCCAGCAGGTCGAAGTGATCAAACTCTACGGGTCGATGGAACTGGCGCCGATCGTCGGCCTGGCTGACTGCATCGTTGACGTGGTGGATACGGGCAATACCCTGCGCGCCAATGGGCTGGAACCCAAAGAACATATCGCCGACATCAGCTCGCGCCTGATCGTCAATCGCGCATCCATGAAAATGAAACATGAACGGGTCAAACAGTTTATTGATCTGATGACCGAGGCAGTGGAAAAATGAAACAGTTAAATACAGGTTCTGCCAATTTTTATGCCGAGCTGGAAGCCATGCTGGCCTGGGAAAGCGTGGCTGATGATAAGGTACAGACCACAGTAAAGGAAATCCTTCATGCTGTGCGCAGCCGTGGCGATGCGGCGGTACTGGAATATACCAACCGTTTTGATCGTATGCAGGTAGACGATTTTTCTGCCCTGGAACTGTCGCAGGCGCGGCTTGAGGCGGCGCTGGAAAATATTCCCGTCGAACAACGCAAAGCGCTGGAAACTGCGGCCCAGCGTCTGCGCAGTTATCACCAACATCAGAAAATGCAGTCCTGGTCCTATACAGAAGAGGACGGCACCGTATTGGGTCAGCAGGTCACAGCGCTGGATCGCGTGGGCCTGTATGTGCCGGGTGGCAAGGCGACTTATCCATCCTCGGTGTTGATGAATGCGATTCCCGCGCATGTAGCCGGGGTGGACGAGATCATCATGGTGGTGCCGACTCCCGAAGGCGATGTGAACGATCTGGTGCTGGCGGCAGCGGCGATTGCCGGAGTCAGCCGGGTATTCACCATCGGCGGCGCGCAAGCGGTAGCCGCGCTGGCCTATGGTACGCAAACGGTGCCGCAGGTGGACAAGATCGTTGGCCCCGGTAATATTTACGTGGCCGCCGCCAAGTCTATGGTCTTTGGCCGGGTGGGCATCGATATGATTGCCGGGCCGTCCGAGATTCTGGTGATCTGTGACGCTCAGACCGATCCCGACTGGATTGCCATGGATCTGTTTTCCCAGGCCGAACATGATCAGGACGCGCAGTCTATCCTGCTTTCACCGGATGCGGATTTCCTGCAAAAAGTAAAAGCCAGCATCGATAAGCTGCTGCCGGAAATGGAGCGCAGGGAAATTATCGAAGCATCATTGAATGCGCGTGGTGTCTTGATCGAAGTGCGGGATCTGGATGACGCGATCGAGGTGGCCAACTACATTGCCCCCGAACATCTGGAACTGTCGGTAGAAAACCCGCAGCCGCTGGCGGAGAAGGTTCGTCATGCCGGCGCCATTTTTATGGGCCGCTACACGGCTGAGGCGCTGGGCGATTATTGTGCCGGACCCAACCATGTGCTGCCGACTTCACGCACAGCCCGTTTCAGCTCGCCTCTGGGTGTGTATGATTTTCAGAAACGTTCGAGCCTGATCATGTGCTCAGCCGAGGGTGCCTCCGAGCTGGGCAAAACCGCCTCGGTGCTTGCTCGGGGCGAAAGCCTCACCGCCCACGCCCGTTCGGCCGAATACCGCATCAAAAAAGGCTAAATAAGTGTTCCAAATACCAGTACACTTTAGAAATCGCTGTTCGTCCTGAGCCTCGTTCGATGAAACTCACATATGTACTGGTATTTCTATTTAGGCCAGGCCCGGTTTAGCAATGTCGTCGATGAAAAAAGATACCTCGTCCCTCGCCCCTCGTCCCTCGTCCCCGCGCGATCGCATCGCGCAATGGATTCGGCCGCAGATCCGTAAGCTGTCAGCCTATCATGTAGCGGATGCCTCAGGCCTGATCAAACTCGATGCGATGGAAAATCCCTATCATTGGCCGCAGGACAAAATCGACCAGTGGCTGGAATTATTGCGTAACGCCGAGCTGAATCGTTACCCCGATCCGCATGCCCGGCAACTTAAAGATCGCCTGCGTGAGGTTATGGCTGTTCCGGCTGATGCTTCGGTTCTGCTGGGCAACGGCTCTGATGAAATCATCCAGATGATCGTCATGGCCATGAGCGGCGAAGGGCGTAGTGTGCTGTCGGTTGATCCGGGTTTTGTCATGTACCGCATGATTGCGGATTTTTGCGGCATGGACTATATCGGCGTGCCCCTGCGAGAGGATTTTTCGCTGGATGCCGAGGCGGTGCTGGCAGCGATCAAACAGCATCAACCGGCGGTGGTGTTCCTGGCCTATCCCAACAACCCTACCGGCAACCTGTTTGCGCGAGCGGATATGCTGCGCATCATCGCGGCCGCGCCGGGCGTAGTGGTGGTGGATGAGGCCTATCATGCCTTTGCCGAGGATAGCTTCATGCCCCTGTTGGCGGAGCATGAGAACCTTTTACTTATGCGCACGGTATCCAAAATGGGCCTCGCCGGGCTGCGTCTGGGCATGCTCGCCGGTGCACGGCAATGGCTGGAGGAGTTCGACAAGGTGCGTCTGCCCTATAATATTAACGTCCTGACCCAGCTCAGTGCCGGATTTGCCCTGCAACACGCAGCCATGTTGGATGCACAGACGCAGCAGATCAAACAGAATCGGGCTGAACTGTATACGCAGATGCAGGCGTTAAAAGGACTGACAGTTTTCCCCAGCCAGGCTAACTTTATTCTCTTCCGGGTATCTTCAGGCAGGGCTGGCGCTGTATTTGAAGGCTTGAAAGCTGCCGGTGTACTGATAAAAAATATGCACAAGGCAGGGCCGCTTTTACGCGATTGCCTGCGTGTGACCGTTGGCACGGACAAGGAAAATGCCGCCTTTTTACAGGCCTTGGCAAAACTTGATCTGTAACAATGCGCTAAAATCTTTAAGACGTGAATATGACAGGCACAGACGTGGCTACCCAGGCCACAAATTTACTTATCCTCTTGTTTTCTGATTAGTATTTTTTCCGTTTGTACTACACTTGGTGAGTAACTGTTTTTATAATAAGGGTAAAAGACTATATGGCAGATAAGGGACTTCATCTTCAGGTGCCTGATGTGATGGATCTCGAACAGGATCTGCATCATCGTGAAGCTGAAGTTGAGATGTTGCAGGAAACTTTTGCTGAAATTGGCAGTGAACTGGATCTGGAGCGGGTTTTCCATATCGTTGTCGAGCGGGCGCGTGAGCTGGTGGATGCACAAACCCTGCTGATTCCCATTCTGGATGATAACTGTGAAACCTATACTTATCGCGGTGGCGCAGGGGTCAATGCCGACGAGATTATGGGTGAATCCCTGCCGCTTGACTTTGGTATCTGCGGCTGGGTCTGGCGGCACAAAAAAGCCTGGTGGCGCGGAGTTCTGGATGAACTGAACGACGAAGAACGCAATTACTGGGAGAAAGAAGCCGGCTCGGTTATTCTGGTACCCCTGCAGGGAAAAAAACATTTTCTTGGCGGCATCGCTGGCATTAACAAGCGCGGCGGCGGGGATTTTGATCGGCGTGATTTGAACATGCTGTCGCTGTTCGCCAGCATTGTTTCCATTGCCATCGAAAATGCCATGGCGGTGCAGAAAATGGAAGAAGCCAGGGAGCTGACGGAAAACTATCAGACGCAATTGCAGCGTTTAAATCGTCAGCTGATTGAAAGCAACCGTGAACTGGAATACCTGTCACTTTACGATACGATCACCGGCCTGCCTAACCGTTCCCTGTTTCGCGATCGTTTTAGCCAGCATCTCGCACTGGCGCAGAGGCAGGGACAAGGTTTCGCCTTGCTGCTGATTGATCTGAATAATTTCAAGGAAATCAACGAAACCCTGGGGCATGAGCGCGGTGATCAGGTATTAAAGAATGTCGCTCGCCGTTTTCAGGCCTATCTCGATGGAAACAGCATACTCAGTCGTCTGGGTGGCGATGAATTTGCCCTGCTTTTGCCGGATGTGGATCGTGCCCAGGGTCTCCAGCATGCCGCTCGTCTGCTGCTGCAGCTGGATGCCCCGTTTAATATTGACAACATGGCGATTGCGGTTAGCGCGAACATCGGCGTAAGTCTTTTTCCTGAGCATGGCGATGATATCAGCACTCTGCTGCGGCACACGGACCTGGCCATGTTCCGGGCCAAGAGTGGAAAGCAGGGGGTGAGTCTGTACGATCCGCTTGCTGACCATTCCTCTCCCAGTATGTTGACCATGAGTGCAGATTTGCGCAAGGCGCTGGAAGAAAAGCAATTCGAGCTCTATTACCAGGTCAAGGTACATCTGGAAGATGGTCGCATCGATAGCGTTGAAGCGTTGGGGCGTTGGCACCATCCACTGCGAGGTCAGGTTCCTCCCAGCCTTTTTATTCATGTGCTGGAGCAGACCGGCATGATCGATCGTTACACCCATTGGGTGATTGAAACGGCGATTGAGCAAATCATGGCATGGCGAAAACAGCGATTGGATATTCGCATTGCTGTCAATATATCAACCCAGACCTTGATGAATCCGGATTTCAAGATTTATCTCGAAAGGCTTGAGACCCTCGCAGATATTGGCAGTAACCTGCAGTTCGAAATTACCGAAAACCTGTTTTTGTCTGATTATGAGCGGCTTTGCGAAACCCTGAATTATATTCGCCAGCTGGGTATCACACTTTCCATCGACGATTTCGGTACCGGGTATTCTTCGCTGGGCCGGTTAAAGAAACTGCCAGTAAGCGAACTGAAAATTGATCGCAGTTTTATCATGGATATGGATAAAAACGCCGATGATAAAATTATTGTGCTTTCGACCATTGAGCTGGCCTACAACCTCGGCCTGAAGGTAGTAGCGGAAGGCGTGGAATCAGAAACGACCTATCAGCACCTGCTCGAGATGGGTTGCGATATGGTGCAGGGCTTTTTGATAAGCAAAGCGGTGCCAGCCAGGAAGCTCGAGAAATTTTTGCTAGGCAGAAGGCATCATTAATTAAATATAAACGCCGAGGACGCGGCGTTTTATTCTTCCTTGTATATCGGAATGACAACCAGGTATGGTGGTTCTGCCATCTGCGGGGTAAAAGTCGTTACCTACTTTGAATCTACTCCGCTCTGGACCCTTCATGCGGCCGGGTGCCGACTACGGCGGTGATTTCGAAGTTCTTTCCCTGACGCACACCGCGAAGGTACACCTTGCTGCCGGGTTTAATCTTACTGATCAGTTTTAGCGCCTGTTTGACATCATTGATTTTTTCGTTGTTAATCCGGGTAATGATGTCACCAACGGCGAGTCCACCCTTATCTGCCGGGCCATTAACCATGATGTTGCTGAGTATAACGCCGGAACTGTTCTTAAGGCCGAAAGAGCGAGCCAGTTCAGGGCTGAGATCCTGAATCACCACACCGAGCCAGCCGCGCACCACTTCACCGTGTTCGATGATCTGGGTCATTACATCTTTGGCCAGGCTCATCGGGATGGCAAAGCCGATTCCCTGGGAACCGCCGCTTTTGGAAAAAATGGCCGTATTGATACCAATCAGCTCACCGTGAGCCGTAATCAGGGCACCACCGGAATTGCCGGGATTAATAGCTGCATCGGTTTGGATAAAATTCTCAAAGGTATTGATGCCCAGCATATTGCGACCGGTGGCACTGATGATGCCGGAGGTGACAGTCTGGCCGACGCCGAAGGGATTGCCAATGGCCAGCACCACATCGCCGACGCGTAAAGCTTTGGCGTTGCCCAGGGTGATGGCAGGCAGATTCTTGAGTTTGATTTTCAGCACCGCCAAATCGGTTTCCGGATCGGCGCCCACCAGTTTCGCCTGTGTGGTTTGTCCATCCTGCAGTGCGACCTGAATTTCATCAGCGGCGGCAATGACATGATTATTGGTGAGAATATAGCCCTGGGGGCTGACAATAACGCCCGATCCCAGGCTGGATACGGTGCGTTGGTGCGGGCGGGGGGGTTTCTGACCAAAGAAATAGCGGAAGATAGGATCATTGGCCGAGGGGAGGTTGCTCTCAGTGATAACCTTACGCGTGTAAATATTAACCACAGCGGGGGCGGCCCGTTCGACGGCATCAGCATAGGAAACCGGGCCAGTATTGGAAGGTTGTCTGACGGAGCTTTGTCTGAATTCGACTACCGGTTTTTTAGCTTGAGCCTGTTGCGAGTTAAGATCCGGTCGTAGTGCCGGAAACATAAATAGCAGGACAAAGGCAAGAGCCAGACCGATGGTGATAAACCGGAAAATAAATTTGATAGTTTTAGTTATGCGCATTATAAAGAAAAACATTAGATACTGTAGTTGCTATATTAACCCAAGAGGATAATTTGCGCATGGTGCAACTGACAGAACTGGTAAATTACACCAATTCCCTGCTGGCCGTGGATCGTTTTTCCGATTATTGCCCGAACGGGTTGCAGGTCGAAGGGCGGGCTGAGGTGCGCAGGCTGGTGTGTGGTGTGACGGCCTGTCAGGCCCTGGTGGATGCGGCTGTTGCGGCAAAAGCCGATGCTCTGCTGGTGCATCACGGTTATTTCTGGAAAGGCGAAGCGGCAGCGATTACGGGAATAAAAATGCGCCGTATCAAGGCTCTTCTGGATGCCGAAATAAGCCTGCTGGCCTGGCACCTGCCTCTCGATGCTCATCCGCAGCTGGGTAACAATGCCCAGTTGGGGCAACGGCTGGGCTTGCTTACAACCGGGCTGTTTCCTGTACAGGATAAAGCCGCAGTTGGCCTGCAGGGACAATTGGCGGAGCCGCAGAGCGCAGATAGCTTTGCCGCACGGATTGAATCGGTACTGGGACGCCAGCCCCTGTATTTTGCGCCGAATGCGCGCTTGATTAAAACCATTGCCTGGTGCAGCGGTGGCGCGCAGAGCTATATTGAGGACGCAGCGGATGCCGGGGTGGATGCCTATTTAAGTGGCGAGGTTTCTGAACAGACGTTTCACCTTGCCAGAGAACGGGACATTCATTTTTTTGCTGTGGGTCATCATGCCAGCGAACGTTACGGGGTACAGGCACTAGCGAAACATCTAACGCAGAAATTCGATTTTAAGAGTGAGTTTATCGACATTTTAAACCCAGTCTAAGGTGTTGAATTACTGGATCTTATCTAGCTTCTCCTTGACCGCAGCAGTGGAATCATAGACAATACGCGCGCCCTGGATTACAAGGGTAGTCTACTATCCTGAAAGACCAAAAATTCAGGCGGTTAAATATTTTACCATAAAGAATCAGTCACTTAGATGTTGTTTAAGGCCGCTTGCCCTGAGGGTCTGCAACGGCATGACGCGGCTTTTTTCTTACTAACTTATGTGGAGATGTTGAATGAGTACCGATGGCGTTGATACTAGCAGACGCCGCTTTCTGACTGCCGCTACGTCGGTGGTCGGGGCTGTGGGTGCCGGGTTCGTTGTTGTACCCTTTATCTCGTCTATGGAGCCTAGCGAACGTGCAAAGGCTGCAGGCGCACCTGTAGAAGCGGATTTTAGTAAACTTGAACCAGGTAGTATGATGACTGTCGCGTGGCGCGGTAAACCCGTGTGGATTCTTCACCGTACCAAGCAGAATCTGGTGGATCTGAAAACGCTGGATAGCCAGTTGCGCGATCCGAATTCGGAAGTGGATCATCAGCCGCCTTATTGTAAGAATGAATATCGTTCGAGAAAGCCTGAGTATCTGATTGTTGTTGGTATTTGTACCCATCTGGGTTGTTCACCCACCTATCGTCCTGAAATCGCACCACCTGATCTGGGTCCGGAATGGAAGGGAGGTTACTTCTGTCCCTGTCATGGTTCACGTTTCGATCTGGCTGGCCGGGTTTATAAAGGTGTGCCTGCTCCGACCAATCTGGTAATAATGAAGTATATGTATCTCAATGAGAGACGTGTGCTGATTGGTAAAGATGAAGGAGCCGCATAATGAGTAAAATGACGGAATTTATGGGCTGGGTAGATGCGCGTTTCCCTGCTACCAAAATGTGGGAAGATCATCTTTCCAAATATTACGCCCCGAAAAACTTTAACTTCTGGTACTACTTCGGTTCTCTGGCACTGATGGTGCTGGTGCTGCAGATTGTGACCGGTATTTTCCTGACCATGAACTACAAGCCGGATGCCGGACTGGCCTTTGCCTCGGTGGAATACATCATGCGTGATGTAAACTGGGGCTGGCTGATTCGCTACATGCATTCAACCGGCGCTTCGTTCTTCTTTATCGTTATCTATCTGCATATGTTCCGCGGCCTGATGTACGGCTCGTTCCGTAAGCCGCGTGAACTGGTGTGGATTATCGGTATGCTGATCTATGTGGCGCTGATGGCGGAGGCCTTCATGGGCTATTTGCTACCCTGGGGACAGATGTCCTATTGGGGGGCGCAGGTGATTATCTCGCTGTTTGGGGCCATCCCTGTCGTGGGTCAGGATCTGGCATTGTGGATTCGTGGTGATTTTGTGATATCTGACGTTACCCTGAACCGCTTCTTCGCCTTCCATGTGATTGCCGTACCCATGATTCTTCTGGGTCTGGTGGTGGCGCACATCCTCGCGCTGCATGAAGTGGGTTCCAATAACCCCGATGGTATTGAAATCAAGAAGAACAAGGATGAGAACGGTATTCCAAAAGACGGGATTCCTTTCCACCCCTATTATTCGGTCAAGGATATCGTCGGCGTGGTGGTCTTTCTGATGCTCTTCTCGGCAGTGATTTTCTTTGCTCCCGAAGTCGGCGGCTGGTTCCTGGAAAGTAATAACTTCATGCCTGCGAATCCCATGAAGACTCCGGAACATATCGCACCGTTATGGTATTTCACACCGTTCTACGCCATTTTGCGTTCGGTGCCGGATAAATTCTTCGGGGTCATGGCGATGGGTGCTGCGATTGTTGTGATGTTCCTGCTGCCCTGGCTGGATCGAGGCAAGGTCAAGTCCATTCGATACCGTGGTGGCATTTACAAAACAGCGTTGGCGATTTTCGTTGTCAGCTTTATTGCTCTGGGCTATCTGGGTACCCAGCCGGCAACCCCGGTTATGACAAACTTCGCACGCTTGTTTAGCATACTGTACTTTGCATTCTTCATTTTGATGCCGTGGTACACTGCGATTGATAAAACCAAACCGGTTCCAGAGAGGGTGACAGGCTGATGAAAAAGATATTAGTAACATGTTTGTTTGCCGTGCTGCCGTTGCTGGCAAGTGCCAATAGTGGCGAGCACCTGGACAAGGTCAAGATAGACTTGAGCGATCAGAAGTCCTTGCAAAATGGTGCCCGTGTATTTGTAAACTATTGTCTGAGTTGTCATGCCGCTTCCTACATGCGCTACAATCGCATGGGGAAAGACATTGGTCTGAGTACAAAGGAACTCAAGAAAGACTATATGTATGCGGGTGATAAAATAGGTGATACGATGACTGTCGCCATGACCGCAGCTGAAGGCACGAAGTATTTCGGTACTGCGGTGCCGGATCTGTCGGATATTGAGCGCGCTCGTGGTGCAGACTGGCTTTACACCTACCTACGCACTTTTTATAAGGATAGTTCGCGTCCCTGGGGCGTCAATAACGCCACCTTCAAGGACGTAGGCATGCCGCATGTGTTGTGGAAATTACAGGGCCTGAAAAAAGCCCTGTTTAAAGTTCACAAAGATGCTGAAGGTAAGGATATCAAAGTCATTACCGGCTATGAAACCGTTATTCCGGGTACCATGTCCGAGGAAGAATATGACAATACGGTGCGTGATCTGGTGAACTTTCTAGTCTACATGGGTGAGCCGGCAAAAATGGTGCGTTATGATCTGGGTGTAAAAGTGCTCATTTTCCTGGCGATTTTCTTTGTCTTTGCCTATGCGCTTAAGAAGGAGTTCTGGAAGGATATTCATTAGTCTCTGCGGAAATAATTTTCTGTATATATTTACAGAAAAATTATTTTTTGAAGTTACTTAACTTCCTCCCTTCATCAAGGGGGAGGAAGACTGAAAGAATCCGGAATCATCTCGATCAGGAGATGCCTGGGTTCATAAAGGATAGGTTATTAGGCGGGTTTATAATAACTTCTCCCTGAACCCGGCAATTTCCATATTAGTTTTTCTTACATTTTCTAAGTAACAGACAAAGGGGGGACTTAATCCCCCTTTGTCTGTTTTTAAGGTATTAAGTTTTGGAGCTGCATGATGGCGCAAGTGACGAATAAACGACTCGCAATGACCCTGTTTTCAGGTGATCTTTGTCCTTTCTCCCACATGGTGCGTATTGTGCTTGCAGAAAAAGGTATTAATTTTGAAACCCTCAGTGTGGATCCGAATGATACCCCCGAGGATCTGAAAGATCTCAACCCTTACAATGAAGTGCCGACCCTGGTCGATCGCGATCTGGTGTTATATGAACATCTGGTTATTATGGAATATCTGGATGAGCGTTTCCCCCACCCACCTCTGATGCCGGTTGATCCGGTTGCCCGGGCCTGTAATCGTCTGATGGTGCAGCGGATTGAACGTGACTGGTATTCTCTGTACCGGAAACTCAGAAGCAAAGACAAGGACAGTACAAAACTGCGTCAGGAATTGCGCGATAGCCTGGTGACTATTTCTCCTATCTTTGAGCAGAAACCCTACTTTATGAGCGAGGAGTTCAGCCTCATCGATTGTGTGATGGCACCCCTGCTCTGGCGTTTACCGCAGGTTGGGGTTGAACTGCCGGCATCAGCCAAGCCCCTGATGGGCTATGCTGCACGTCTGTTTGAACGGGATTCTTTCATGCAGAGCCTGACAGAGTTAGAAAAGGAAATTCATCAGGTCGTCTGAACCTGGTGAATTTTAATTCAGAGATCTGAACCATGGAAATGAGCTCCAACCAGCCATATTTGCTGCGTGCGCTATATGACTGGATTGTAGATAACAGCATGACGCCCTATGTATTGGTAAATGCTGAAGCTGAACAGGTGAATGTACCTTCCCAATATATTGATAATGGCAAAATCGTGCTAAACATCAGTCCAGCCGCCGTGAGTTCACTCGAACTTGCAAATGATTACGTTATGCTCAATGCGCGCTTTTCCGGCAAACCAACGGATGTCAGTTTTCCTATTTCCGCTGTCCTGGCTGTTTATGCAAAAGAAAACGGGCAGGGTATGGTATTTAATGAAAGTAGTAATGAACCGCCTCCAGCGCCAGAACCGGACAAGCCCTCGGGTTCACATCTCAAGCTGGTGAAATAACACCGTCAGATTTCCTTGTGATCCTCCGTGACTGCCGTGACACAATCCTTGTAAATACCCCATTTTTACTGAATCGTTAGAACATTATTCAGGAAACAGTTTATCCGGATTGAGAATACCATTCGGGTCGAAGTCATTTTTTATCTGCTGCATCAGGCGCAGGCTGGTGGCGTCGAGTTCCCGGTCGATGAAGGCCTGTTTACTGATGCCTACGCCGTGTTCGCCGGAGAGGCTGCCTTTTAATTCCAGGGTTAAATCGAATACCTGTTCCAGACAGCTATCGATATTTTTCGCCTGTGGCGGATTGTCGGGGTCATAGAGCAGGTTGACGTGAATATTGCCATTGCCGGCATGGCCGAAATTGACGATGGGGATGGCGTATTTTTCGGAGAGCTGTTCGAGTCCGTGGATGAGTGCTGGAATATTGGAAACAGGCACTACGATATCTTCGTTGATTTTCTTTGGGGCCACATTACGCAGGGCCGGAGACAGGGCCTTGCGAGCGTTCCACAGGGCGGCAGCTTCCTCTTTTGTGTTTGCGGCACGAAGAGACAGGAGACCATGGTTAGTCGCTACCTGGGTTATTTTTTCCACATCGCCATCCAGATGTTCGCGGCTGCCATCCAGCTCAATCATGAGCATGGCGCCGGCTGTATCCGGAAATGAAATATCAGAGTTCTGGCGAATTAAATTGATGGCCGTGCTATCGACAAACTCCAGTGCAGAGGGGATGATCGCCTGTTTCATGATATCTGCTACGGCGCGGGTAGCCGATTCGATATCACGATAAATAGCCTGCAGAATGCGCCTGTCTTCAGCCAGGGGTGTGAGTTTCAGGGTGGCTTCGGTGATAATCGCTAACGTACCTTCGGAACCGATTAACAGGCGGGTAAGATCAAATCCGACGACGCCCTTGGTGGTGAATACCCCGGTGCGAATGGATTCCCCCGCGCCGGTAACGGCGCGCAGGCCGAGTACATTTTCGCGTGGTGTGCCGTATTTAACCGCTCGCGGGCCGGCGGAATTGTAGGCCAGGTTGCCGCCGATGGAGCAAAAGGCGGCGCTGCCGGGATCCGGGGGCCAGAAATAGCCCTGTTCGGCCAGCAGGTTTTGTACTGCCTGGTTGGTCAGTCCCGGTTGCACGGTGATGTAACGATCATCCGGATTCATTTGCAGCACGCTTTGCATCTTTTCCGTGGACAGTACAAGACCTCCGCGCAGGGGCACGCTGGCGCCAGTGGTGCCGGTGCCACGACCGCGTGCGGTTAATGGAACGCTGTGCTGGTTGCAAAGCTGGACGATGGCCAGCACCTGCTCATGATTTTCAGGGAAGACTACGGCATCGGGCGTCACCTGAATGCGGCTATTGTCATAGCCGTAGGTGATGCAGTCCGCTGTCTCGGTAAGTAGCTGTTCAGGTTTGAGACCGTTGCCCAGCGCGGTGATAAATTCGGGGGTTAATGGGGTGGTTTCGCTGGACATGGCGTTGAAACGATACGGTGCGGCTTACGCAATCTCGGGAAACAGGATATGGTCAATTTGATGACACAGACAATGAATGGTCAGCAGATGCACTTCCTGGATACGCGCGGTATTATCAGCGGGGACGCGTATTTCCACATCATGCTCATTGAGCCGGGTTGCCATGCTGCCGCCATCGCGGCCGGTGAGGGCAATAATGCGCATGTTTTTGTCGTGAGCGACTTCAATGGCGCGTATCACGTTGGCGGAGTTGCCACTGGTGGAAATAGCCAACAGGATGTCGCCTGCCTGGCCCAGCGCGCTCACCTGGCGGGCGAAAATTTCCGTATAGCTATAATCGTTGGAGATAGCGGTAAGGGCAGATGAGTCGGTGGTCAGGGCAATGGCGGGCAGACCGGGACGTTCGCGCTCAAAACGGCAGACCAGTTCGGCGGAAAAATGCTGGGCATCGGCAGCGGAACCGCCATTGCCGCAACTGAGAATCTTATGCCCAGATTCCAGTTTCTGCACCAACAGGCCAATGGCCCGGCTGATGTCGGGTGCCAGCACATCGCGTGCAGTTTGCTTGGTTTTGATACTGTCGTTGAAAAGTGTGAGTACCTGTTCGTTTATATTCATACCGAAGCCATAAAGGCGTTTTTAATCCAGTTAATTAAAGGTTGGTTGTTTTCCATCTGGATGGAAACAACATCAAAGCGAGCCGGTTGCTCTGCTCGCAGCGGGTTACGTTGCAAGTAGCGTGCAGCGGTAGCCAGTAATTTTCTTTGTTTGTTGCGGGTAATGGTTTCTGCACCACTGCCGAAGTTATTGTTGCGACGGTAGCGAACCTCGATGAAAACCAGGCTTTGTCCCTCCTGCATGATCAGATCGATCTCGCCCTGCGGCATAGAAAAATTACGTTCCAGCAAACGCAAGCCCTGTGCCTGCAAATATCGGCAGGCCAGCGATTCGGTTTCCTGTCCAATGGCCCGTGTTGTCTTTCCTTTTACAAACACGTGATGACTATACCTTTGTTATATTCCCTGATCTAGCCGCACAGGTCGGCCATTGACAAATTTTACCCAGGTCAGTTGGCGGTGTATTTGCTGTTTCAGATCCAGACTGAGACTGCCGGTTTCGCCGTCGAAGCGCTCATAAGGATATTTTTTCAAGGTGTTCAGGGCGGCTATAATATTATAGGCATCGATACCCAGGGCATAGAGACGTTGAAAGCTGTGTCCCACTCTGGAAATTTGCGGTTCGATTTTGCTACGCAGACTGCGTGGGTGTTGGCTGTCGGTTAGCACCCAGGGCATGTCGCCGAATATCAGGCCATCCATATCGCGGTCGCGGGCAGGGTTCAGGTTGCCGGTAAAAACGTGCGAGGTGGCGTAAACCGGCAGGCTGGCAGCATGATAGAACTTGAGTTGAGGGCGTATCTGGCGTGCCTGGCGCGGATAGGCGGCGATGAAAATAAAATCAATATCCTGGCGGCGGCGAGAGGTATATTTAAGTTTGCGGTTGAGCAGACTGGAAAGACTGCGATAGCGGCGTCTGCTTTCATCGATATTGAGCAGACGGCGGATGGGACGGGAAAAATCCTTGTTTGCCGGGTTATAGGTTTCCTGGTTCACGATCTGTCCGCCAATCTCGCGCCAGCGCTGACTGAAAGCCTCGACCACCCGATCTCCCCAGGGACCGGTCGGCACCAGAGTGACCGCATTGACATAGCCATCAAACCAGGTGCGTTCGGCGACCTGTCGGGCTTCTTCCTCAGGCGAGAGGCCAAACTGATAGAGATTGACTGGAATATTCTTCTCCAGACTGTAATTTAAGGCGAGAGTGGGGACTGGCAGAGGATTGCGGCGGGCGATGTTGGCAATTGCGGTCTTATCCAGCGGGCCGACGACAAAGTCCGATCCCTGAGCAATAGCCTGTTGATAAATGGCTGATACATCGCTATCACTGACATCATAAATGTGAATGGACTGTCGGTTTTTCATTTGTCGTGCATAATAGGCTCCCAGGAAGCCGTCACGAATGGCTTCGGCAGCTTTGCCGAATTTACTGGAAAACGGTAACAGCAGAGCGATCTGTTTAGGCAGTGAAACATCCTGCTGCTGGCGATTGAGCAGACCCTGAATAATCTGTTGATCGGCGGGATGATGAGGATAGGTATGTTGCCATTGTTGTACCGCCTGGCGTAGTGCGGCCGGACGTAGTTGATAGGTTTTGGCTATACGCACGAGATCCATCCAGCCGCTGAGTACATTGGGGGGAGGATCGGTGCGTAGTTGCATCAGTGCCTGCTCGGTAAGCATGCCCAGGGCTTGCCAGATATCCTGCTGGTTGGCGTGTATTAGTGCGCCATCGCCGCCCAGATAGGGTTCACGCTTGATCAGTTCGCGCGCCGTTTCAATGCGATTACCGGAGAGACTGAAGGCATCTGCACGCAAATCATAATAATCGGCCAGATAAAAGTGATTGCTGTTTGCCGGTGGGGGGACGGCGAGCAGTTTCAGAACCTTGTCGGCCTGACGTTCAATGAGTGCGATATGTGCCTCAGTCAGCCTCAGGAGCAGGCGCTGATCTGTTTTGGCATAATTAATTTGCAGTCCCTGTAGCGTCTGTTTGGCCCTGGCAAGATTCTTCATGCGGGCTTCGGCCGCCGCTGCACGTAACAGCAGTGGTGTGCGCTTGTCGGGTCGCATCTGTCGGGCCAGATCAAGAAACAGTGTTTCTGCTTTCTGGTATTCACCCCGGGCGAACAGAAGCTCGGCTTCATCAGGGTTGAGTTTTATTGGCGTCGGGCCGCTGGCACAGCTGGCAAGGTTGAAGCTAATAAACAGGAACAAAATTATTTTAATCGGGGTGCTCATAGACTTGTTAAACTGTCCTGCAATCTGTCGGGGGATGGATGTTTACCATTATAACGAGCAGGAATCAAAATTGCGCTGCCATTTACAATGAATGATGTGGAATTGAAGCATGGATTTTCCTAAACAGTGTCTGTATGTCGTCGCTACGCCAATCGGCAACCTGGGGGATTTCAGCCCACGGGCAGTCAAAATCCTGCAACGGGTCGATTTGATTGCGGTCGAGGATACGCGTCACAGCGGACGATTATTGCAGCATTTCGCTATTCATACACCGATGCAGGCCCTGCATGAACACAATGAACGCAAGTTGGCTGAGGCACTGCTGCAAAAAATTGAGAGCGGTCAGACGCTCGCGCTGATTTCCGATGCCGGGACGCCCCTGCTGAGCGACCCCGGTTATCATCTGGTGCGCCTGGTGCGTAAAAAAGGTATCCGCGTGATCCCGGTGCCCGGCGCCTGTGCGGCTATTACAGCGTTGTCTGCCGCTGGTCTGGCGACGGATCGTTTTCGTTTTGAAGGTTTTCTGTCGGCAAAGAGCGGTGCCCGGCGGCAGCAACTGGAGAGCCTGAAGCAGGAAATCCCGACCTTACTGTTTTACGAAAGTCCGCACCGGATTGAGGATAGCCTCAGGGATATGCTGGCAATTTTTGGCGAGCAACGCCAGGCTGTGCTGGCGCGTGAATTGACCAAGACCTTTGAAACCATCCGCAGTGGCACACTGGTGGAGCTATCGAACTGGGTGGCGGGTGATGCCAACCAGCGTAAAGGAGAAATCGTAGTGCTGGTCGAGGGTGCCGCCATCGCCGATCCCGATGATCTGGATGCTGATGCTGAGCGCGTGCTAAAAATCCTGTTGCAGGACTTACCGTTAAAACAGGCGGTTGGGCTGGCCACTGAAATTACCGGTGTACGCAAGAAAAAACTCTATGCGCGGGGGCTGGAGCTTAAACGGACTGATGATGGGTGATAGTGTGGTGTGTATAACGCGGAGGCGCAGAGACGCAAAGGTTTGTAGCGATTATTGAAACGGCGGTAGGGTGGGCACGGTTTTTGTGCACCACAGGCACTTCCTTCGGTCGCCCACGCGGGCAAACTAAAAAACTCTGCGTTAATACAATACTCCAGCTTCAGCGCGGCCATTATTCCCCCGTTTCTTGTCCATGCGCAATCTTCGGCCAGTAGGTTTCCAACTTGAAACTCGGGCTGTGGTTGCCGATATGGCATTGGCCGCAGATTTTCTTTCGGCTCCATTGTTTGTTGCCGGTTGGTGTTTTACCCGCATCATCAACATGCGCCTGTGCCGGGCCGTGGCAGGACTCGCACTGCACACCACGTAGATGGGGTGTGAGTTCGGCATCCAGGAAACCACCTGGCTGCTTGAAGCCGACGCTGTGGCAGCCGATGCAAGCGGGATCAAAAACTTTGCCCACCGCGTCAAGATCGTCGTAGGCCTGTGCATGTCGTGATGCCGCCCATTTTTTGTATGCCGGTTGATGACAGGTGCGACAAACATTGGCACCGGCATAGGGACTTTTACCCTGTTGCCGTTGTTTGCGCAGAGCCACCTGTTTTTTATAATCAGCCTTGAGCGCAGCATTATACGCTGCATACCAGGCCTTGGTGCGTGGCGAGTCGGGTATGCTTTTTGGCAAGGGAATCACTCGTGCTTGCCAGTGGCTGATATGGGTTTTGTTGGCCTGTTTTTTGATTTCGAACTGTAACCATCCAAGGCGCATACCGCGGGCGCCGGGTTGTAGTAGCAGGGTGTTTTCTATTTTTACCGGTTCTGCAAATTTATCCTGACGGGACGGGATAATAAGTATATCGATCATGTTTAGCGGTAGAATCTTTTTGGCCGCAGGTAGATGCAGGTTGGTGCTGACGATGGTAATGGTGCCGGTGTTTTTTTCCGACGCCAGTTTTTTTGCAAATTGTTTCTGTGCCAAAGCTGTTTCGGCCTTTGAATCTTTGCGTAGGCTTTGGGTTGGCAATTCGGACCACTGGTAGAAGCTGAATGACTGTGATTGGCGTTGTAGCGTTTTTTGATAAGCAAAGGCAGCCTGGTCTGGAGCATTACTCAGAATGAAGGGCAGATCATATCGGCGGAGGAAGTCTACACCAAAGGCCAAATCCCGCGCCTGCACGCCAATGACATCGTACTTTAAAAGCTTCATACCACGTAAAATATAGTCGCTGCGAATGCGATCCGACGGCATTTCGGCAACCAGTAGCCCCCCGCTGGAAACCAGCAGCAGATCAGGATCCTGTCGGCGTAGCTGATCGATCATGCTGATCTGACGTTTGATGCCGCCGAAGTCGCCTTCAAGAGTACAGCCGCAGGGTTCGAGTTCACCGTTCAAATTGCCGCTATAGACCAGCGTATAAGCGGCGCTAGCCGGGTAGTTTAGAAACAGCAAAATGCAGATAAGAGTGAAACGGGGTTTTAGCGTAAACATAGATTTTCAGTCCTTGATCGATGGGCTTCACTTTGTTTTATCTATCCTACCCTTTTTTTAGATTTTGGTAGGGGTAGAACGAAGTGAAACCCGTCAATTTTTAGTCCACATTTCACTCCGGGTCTGAAATCCGGTAAACTTCATCCCGGAGTCGGCCAGACAGTCGCTGGGAATTTTTTTCCTGGAGGAAAGTCCGGGCTCCACAGGGCAGGGTGCCAGGTAACACCTGGGGGGCGCGAGCCTACGGCCAGTGCAACAGAAAATATACCGCCAGTTTCGACTGGTAAGGGTGAAATGGTGCGGTAAGAGCGCACCGCGTCGGTGGTAACACTCGGCGGCATGGTAAACCCCACCCGGAGCAAGGCCAAATAGGGGAACGTTAAGTGCGGCCCGCACGGTTCCCGGGTAGGCTGCTTGAGGCATGCGGCGACGTATGTCCAGATGAATGGCTGTCCAAGACAGAACCCGGCTTACCGGCCGACTCCTTTTTTATTAACACTTGTCATCATGGCTATATTTGCGCAGATTTTTCTTACTAAGTTACTTTAGAAATCCACTACAAGCTGTTGTTTTGTTTGTCTTCCACACCTTCGAAAAGGCTGGTTTACAGCTCTTTTACCACTTTATCCCACGCCTCTAAGTCATTGTCATTAAAGAAAGAACTCCTGTTTTTGTGCGCCTGTCAGCTTGACACTGGTGGCACCTCCTACCTATAGTGTATCAAAGTGGATCAATGTGGGGATAAATGGGTAGAAAGCCCTTGAAGCCCCTGATACAAATTTCGGGAGCAGGCGTTTGTTGCGCGGCATAAACACACTCAATCTGGATGCAAAGGGACGCATGGCGATCCCGAGTCGCTATCGTGAGCGTTTGCTTACCCAGTGTGAGGGACAGGTCGTGGTGACGCGAGATGTACGCGATCCCTGTTTGTTGCTTTATCCCCTGCCGGACTGGGAAGTGCTGGAGCGGGATTTACAGAATTTGAAAAACGTCGATCCCGAGACGCGTCGTTACCAGCGGATTCTGATAGGCCACGCGGCCGATCTGGAAATGGATGGCAATGGACGGATTCTTCTGCCGCCGAATTTACGCAAGGTAGTGGGGCTGGACAAACATATTGCCTTGGTGGGACAGGCCAACAAGTTTGAAATCTGGGACGAGGAAACCTGGAACAAACAATGTGAGGAGATGTTGGTCAGTAATGGCAGTCCCTCTGAACAGCTTGAGTCGTTGTCACTGTAACGATGGCCGGGCAGAGTCAACATCGACCGGTGCTCTTGGATGAAGCACTGGCAGCGCTGAATATTGAGCCTGGGGGTTGCTATGTGGATGGCACCTTTGGTCGTGGTGGTCATAGTGCGGCGATTCTAAATAGCCTGGACGAGGCGGGAAAATTGCTGGCGCTGGATAAGGATCCCGAAGCCATCAAGGCGGCGAACCGGCTTTTTGCAGATGATCCGCGCGTAATCATACGACAGGACAGCTTTGCCGAGATGGCGCAGCAGGTTGCCGCGTTGGGCTGGAACGGTCAGGTGGATGGCATTTTACTGGATCTGGGCGTGTCATCCCCCCAGCTGGATGACGCCAGTCGTGGTTTCAGTTTTCAGAAAGAGGGACCGCTGGATATGCGGATGAATCCGCAGCAGGGTCAGTCCGCCGCCGAATGGCTGGCCAGAGCCAGGGAGCAGGATATTGCGAAGGTATTAAAAGAATATGGTGAAGAGCGTTTTGCCCGGCGTATCGCCCGCGCCATTGTCCAGGCGGGCAAGGCAAAACCCATCGTCACCACCAAACAACTGGCTGAAATTGTGGCGCAGGCCAATCCCGCCTGGGAAAAAGGCAAGGATCCGGCCACCCGCAGTTTTCAGGCTATTCGTATTTATATTAATCGTGAGCTGGATGATCTGGAACAGGTGCTGGCACAGACCACCGAAATTCTCAAACCGGGAGGACGACTGGTGGTGATTAGCTTTCATTCATTGGAAGATCGGCGGGTAAAGCGTTTTATGCGTGATGCTGCCCGCGGCGATGAGTTTCCGCCGGACTTACCTGTGACCCAGGCGCAGCTCAACCCGAGTCTGCGCTTGTTGGGCAAGGCAGTACGTGCCAGTGAGGTCGAACTTGAACAAAATCCGCGAGCGCGCAGCGCGATCATGCGTGTAGCTGAACGGCTGAGCTGAGGCGAAGGTGAAAGTTTCGTTTCTCGCGCCGCTTTTGCTGTTACTGGTGCTGGTAGTGCTTTCAGCTCTGGCGGTGATCTATAGCAAGCATCAGAGTCGCAAACTGTTTGTGGAACTGAACAGCCTGCACAGAACGCGGGATGCGATGGACGTGGAGTGGGGCCAGTTGCAACTGGAACAAAGTGCCTGGGCGACCAGTGGCCGGATTGAAAAACTGGCGCGCGAGCGACTGAATATGACACCCATAGAATACAAAAAAATCATTATTGTCAAACCCTGATAAATGAGCACAGTGCAAGTGAATAAATACAGTACAGACAATCAACCGGTCAGGCCTTTTCGCCTTGGCGTGGTGGTCGTGTTGGTGCTGAGTTCGGCGTTGTTGCTGCTCTGGCGAAGTGTGGATCTGAATATATTGCGCAAAGATTTTCTCCAGCATCAGGGCAATGCACGCTATTTACGGGTGATGCCGATAGCGGCGCACCGGGGCATGATTCGGGACCGTAATGGCGAGCCGTTGGCAATCAGCACGCCGGTGGATTCCGTCTGGGTGCAACCGCAGGCGTTTATTAACGCGCATGAACAATGGCCGCGTATTGCCCGCCTATTGGGAATGAAGCTCAGTGATCTGGAACGTGATGTATTGCCTCGGCGAACACGGGAGTTTGCTTATATCAAGCGTCATATCGCACCGCATCTGGCGGCCAGGGTGATGGCCCTGAAAATCCCTGGTGTGTCCCTGCGGCGAGAATATCAGCGTTACTATCCGACCGGCGAAGTCGCGGCCCATGTGCTGGGTTTTACCAACGTGGATGATGTAGGGCAGGAAGGAATGGAGCTGGCCTGGAACCGTTGGTTGCAGGGCGTACCGGGTTCACAGCGTGTGCTGAAAGACAGGCTGGGACGGGTGATCAAACATATCGAACTGATTCGCAAAGCCCATCCTGGCAAGGATCTGGTGCTGAGTCTTGATCTTCGCCTGCAATACCTGGCTTACCGTGAGCTTAAACGAATGGTTATCAAGCAGAATGCGCGTTCCGCTTCAGCCGTGATTCTGGATTCGCATACAGGCGAAGTGCTGGCGATGGTCAATCAGCCGTCCTATAACCCCAATAATCGGGGCCAGTTGCGCGGTGCAAACTACCGCAATCGCGCGGTTACCGATGTTTTCGAACCCGGTTCAACGGCCAAACCTTTTACTGTGGCGGCGGCGCTGGAAAGTGGCAAATATACTCCACAGACCCTTATCGATACCGCGCCGGGGGTATTCAGAATCGGTCGTTATCGCGTTCGTGATGCACGCAATTACGGCCGTATCAGCGTCTCCACCGTGATTCAGAAATCCAGCAACGTTGGCGCCAGCAAGATAGCCCTGTCGCTGGATCCGGATCGTCTCTGGCGCGCCTATGCCCGGGTTGGTTTTGGTGAGACCACCGGCAGCGGTTTTCCCGGTGAAGTCAGTGGTGTCTTTACCCGTGATCGCCCCTGGCATGACATTGAACGTGCGACCCTGGCATATGGCTATGGCGTTTCGGTGACAGCCCTGCAACTGGCGCGGGCGTATATGGTTCTGGCCAATGACGGACGGGAGCTACCGGTGCGGTTTTTACCGCCATCGGCTGATGATCCGGTTGCTCGCGGCAAGCAGGTTATGCCGGTGAACGTTGCCCGGGCTGTACGCCATATAATGGAAAGAGTGGTGGAAAAAGGCGGTACTGCGACCCGCGCGGCGATTCCCGGATATCGTGTGGCGGGCAAGACCGGGACCATGAAAAAGGCGGTCGCAGGGGGTTACAGCGATGATCGTTATGTTTCTGTTTTTGCCGGTATGGCACCTGCCAGCAATCCGCGTCTGGTCATGGTGGTAGTGGTGAATGAGCCACGTGAAGGAGTCTATTATGGCGGCCTGGTAGCGGCGCCGGTATTTTCCAGGGTCATGTCCGGTGCTTTGCGCCTGATGAATGTGACGCCGGACGATGTACCCGTCCAGCCAGTAACCCTGGCCGCGCTTTCCCTTGCTCGTACGGGGAATCATCCATGATGAGCGCAGTGGCAATCAAACCGATTACGTTGAGAACCTTGCTCGCCGGAATTGTCCGCCTGCCCCGGGATGCCGATCGGGCTGTGAAGGGGCTTTGCCTGGACAGCCGGGTAGTGCGTGAGGGGGATGTTTTTATTGCGCTTAGAAGTTTGAGCGACGTAGGCCGTGCTGCCGATGCCTTTATCGATGCGGCCATTGCCGCTGGCGCAACGGCGGTGTTGTGGCAGAGCGAGACTGATCTGCCCGCAGTGGAACTGGGCTGGCGGGTCGCGGCGACAGGCGAGAAAATTCCGCTGATTGCGGTTGCCGGGCTGGATGTAAAGCTGGGCCTGATTGCCGATCGTTTCTCTGCCGAGCCGTCGAACTACCTGTCGATTACCGGCATTACCGGCACCAACGGCAAGACCTCGATCAGTCACTACCTGGCTCAGTGCCTGGCGGCGGATGGCCGTTGTGGCGTCCTGGGCACCCTGGGCGCGGGAATTCTAAAGGCGGGCGCGGCGGAGACTGAACTGCAGCAAACCGGCCATACCACCCCTGATGCCCTGCGTGTTCATCAGTGGCTGGCGGAAATGCGCGCCCAGGCAGTGAGTGAGATTAGCATGGAAGTATCCTCGCATGCGCTGGCGCAGGGACGGGTTAATGGTATTCGTTTTGATTGTGCCGTATTCAGCAATCTCAGTCGTGAACATCTGGATTATCACGGCGACATGGAGACCTATGCCGAGGTCAAGGCCGGACTGTTCAGCATGCCCGACCTGAAACGGGCGGTGATCAATGTGGATGATACCTATGGCCGCGAATTGGCCGCCGGGCTGGCGCAGCGGGATGAATTGTCAATCATTCGCTACGGATTGCAAGAACAGGCTCAGGTCGATGTTTTGGGGCAGGATTTAAGCCTCGATGCACAGGGCTTGTCCATGCAGGTTGTGAGTCCCTGGGGGTCAGCATCCTTGCGTGTACCTCTGCTGGGTCGCTTCAACGCCAGCAATGTGCTGGCGGTGCTGGCGCTGCTGGGACAAAAAGGCCTGCCTCTGAAACAGATCATTGCCCGTTTGCAGAAACTCAAACCGGTAGCCGGGCGCATGCAGTGTCTTGGCGGCGGCCAGCAGCCCCTGGTGGTAGTGGATTATGCGCATACGCCGGATGCCCTGGAACAGGCCTTGTTGGCGGTACGGGAACATACGCGCGGACAATGCTGGTGTGTGTTTGGCTGCGGTGGTGAGCGTGATCAGGGCAAGCGCGCGCTGATGGGCGAAGTAGCCGCGCGGCTGGCAGACAAGATCATATTGACCAATGACAACCCGCGCAGGGAGGCGCCGGAAAAAATTCTGAGCGATATTCAGCAGGGCATGGCGGCGGATAAAGTATTTACAGTCGAAGCCGATCGCGCCACTGCTATTGCGCTGGCGATTGCACAGATAGATGCCGGTGATGTGCTGTTAATTGCAGGCAAAGGGCATGAAGATTATCAAATTATTGGTGCGGACAAACGGCCCTTCAGTGATGTGGGCGAGGCGAAAAAACAATTGCTGAAAAAAGTAGGTGAAGCATGAGCGTGCAGTCTGCGACAGACAACTCGCGGGGATTTTGCATGCGCCTGTATGAGGCGGCTAAAGCACTGCGTGCGGCAGGCATGCGTGTTAGCGTGCAGGGTGAGGATGTTCAGCTTGACGGCGTGGGTACGGACACGCGCAGCCTGCAAAAAGGGGCCTTGTTTATCGCCCTGAGCGGGCCGAATTTCGATGGTAATAGCTTTGCTGAACAAGCGTTGCAAAGTGAAGCTGCCGCCTGTTTGCTGGAGCGGGACATGGGTGTGAGCCCGGCGCTGATCGTTGACGATAGCCGCCGGGCGCTGGGATTGCTGGCGCAAGCCTGGCGCAGGCGTTTTAATTTGCCGCTGGTGGCAATAACCGGCAGCAACGGCAAGACCACGGTAAAAGAAATGCTGGCCAGTATTTTTGCCCAGCAAGGCCGGGTGCTGGCGACGCACGGTAATTTGAACAATGACATCGGTATGCCGCTGACCCTGCTGCGTCTGGATCGGTCATACGATTATGCGGTGGTTGAAATGGGTGCCAACCATGCCGGAGAGATCGCTTATCTGAGTCAACTGGCGGCCCCCGATGTGGCCTTGATCACCAATACCGCGATAGCGCATATAGCGGGTTTCGGCAGTCTCGAAGGCGTGGCCCAGGCCAAGGGTGAAATTTACGCCGGTCTGGCGGCGGGAGGCTGCGCGGTGATCAATGCTGATGACGCCTTCGCGCCGTTGTGGCGCAAGATCATTGTAAATACAACGCAAGCCCCGCGCTGCCTGGGGTTCGCTATCACGGCGAACGCCGAGGTGCAGGCAAGCTGGCCTGCGGTCGATGGTCGGGTGAAAATCAATACACCGGAAGGTGGATTTGATCTCAGGCTGTCCCTGCCGGGTCGGCACAATCTTATGAATGCGCTGGCCGCCACTGCTGCAGCTCTTGGCGTGGGTCTTGATATCGCAGCCATTCGCGCTGGACTGGAATCCATGCAGGCCGTGCCCGGCAGATTGCAACTGAAAGCTGGAATCAAAGGCAGCCGTATTCTCGATGACACCTACAACGCCAACCCGGCTTCGATGAAAGCCGCATTGGCAGTTTTGCAGGATTTTTCCGGTCGTCATTTTCTGGCCCTGGGAGACATGGGCGAACTGGGTGAGGATGAAAAGGCCCTGCATGCGCAGACCGGTGAACAGGCACACGCCAGTGGCGTACAGCGTCTTTACAGCCTGGGTTCACTGTCACATCTGGCCGCTGCGGCCTTCGGTGACGAGGCGCAATCCTTTGACAGCCACCGTGGCATGATCGATCGCCTGCGCGAAGATCTGGCCGCCGATGTGACCCTGCTGGTAAAAGGTTCACGGCGCATGCAAATGGACAGGATTGTCGATGCGCTGAGCGTTGATGGGGAGGGCTGCTGAGATGCTTTATCATTTAGCCCAGTATCTGCAGGAAATCTATAGCGGCTTCAATGTCTTTAACTATCTGACCCTGCGGGCGATCCTCGGTGTGCTTACCGCGCTGCTGATTTCATTTATCATCGGCCCCGTGATGATCCGCAAGCTGAGCAAGTACAACATCGGCCAGACGGTGCGTGACGATGGTCCGGAAAGCCATTTCAGTAAGGCCGGTACACCGACTATGGGCGGTGCGCTGATTCTGGTGGCCATTTTTGTCAGCACCCTGTTGTGGTCGGATCTGACCAATCGTTATGTCTGGGTGGCGGTGATCACCACCGCAGTATTCGGTCTCATCGGCTGGGTGGATGACTATAAGAAGCTGGTGCAGCAGGACCCGCGTGGTTTAAGCGCACGCTACAAATATTTCTGGCAGTCGCTGGCCGGTTTCGGTGCGGCTATTTATCTCTACACCAGCGCAACCAGCCCGGCCGAGACGCAATTGATCGTGCCTGTCTTCAAAGATATCGCTATTCCGCTGGGTTTGGTCAGTTATGTGCTGCTGAGTTATTTCGTAATTGTCGGCAGTAGTAATTCGGTCAACCTTACCGATGGTCTTGACGGCCTGGCTATCTTGCCAACCGTTATGGTGGCCGGTGCGCTGGCCGTGTTTGCCTATCTGACCGGACATGCGGTGTTTTCTTCCTATCTGTCGATCCCCTATATACAGGGTGTCGGTGAACTGGTGATTTTCTGTGGCGCCATTGTCGGCGCGGGGCTGGGCTTTCTCTGGTTTAACACCTATCCGGCGCAGGTCTTCATGGGCGATGTGGGTGCGCTGGCACTGGGCGCAGCGCTGGGCATCGTGGCCGTAATCGTGCGCCAGGAGATCGTGCTGTTCATTATGGGCGGCGTATTCGTAATGGAAACCGTATCGGTGATTTTGCAGGTGGGTTCCTACAAGCTCACGGGGCGGCGGATTTTTCGCATGGCGCCCCTGCATCATCACTTTGAACTCAAGGGCTGGCCGGAGCCACGCGTGATCGTGCGTTTCTGGATCATTACCGTGATTCTAGTGCTCATTGGTCTGGCAACCTTAAAGGTGCGTTAAGCATGCTGGCAACTGAAAACAAGATGACTGGGGGAAACACTATACTGGATAGCCTGCGTAGACAGCGGGTGTTGATCGTGGGGCTGGGTGCCACTGGTCTTTCCTGTGCCCGTTTTCTTGCGGCGCAGGGCGTGGAAGTGGCGGTTACTGACAGCCGCGCTAACCCGCCCGGACTGGATGTGTTGCAAAAAGAATTATCCGATACCGCCGTATTTGTTGGCGGTTTTGAAAGTGGTGCTTTTGAACGGGCGGACGTGCTACTGCTCAGTCCCGGTGTTTCCCTGCGTGAACCGCTGGTGGCGGAAGCGCGGGCGCGCGGCGTCGAGATCCTGGGGGATGTGGAGCTGTTTGCCCGCCTGGTGGCGGCGCCGGTGATTGCGATTACGGGATCCAACGGCAAGAGTACGGTGACGACGCTGGTCGGAGCAATGGCGCAGGCAGCCGGACGGCATGTGGCGTTAGGTGGCAATATTGGCACCCCGGTGCTGGATCTGCTGAACCCGGCGAAGGCGCAGCTAGCGCATGATTTGTACGTGCTGGAGCTGTCCAGTTTTCAGCTCGAAACAACCCAAAGCCTGGAAACCGTGGCGGCAACCATTCTCAATATCAGTGAAGATCACATGGATCGCTATGCCAGTCTTGCAGATTACACCGCCGCCAAGGCGCGGATTTTCCACGGCAGCGAGGTGTTGATTGTGAATCGCGATGATGCGCGAGTAGCGGCGACCCTGGAAATGCTTCGCTGTGGACGGCGGCTGATTCATTTTGGTCTGCAGCCGGCGGCGAAGGGCGATTTTGGGGTGTTTGAACAAGGCGGTGAAAACTGGCTGTGTCTGGGTGACGAGGCTTTAATGCCGGTTGCCGATCTGCATTTGCGCGGCCAGCATAATCTGGCCAATGCGCTGGCAGCGCTGGCGCTGGGACAGGCGGCCGGGCTGCCGATGGCGGCCATGCTTGAGACCCTGCAACACTTTGGCGGCCTGCCTCACCGCTGCCAGTGGCTGGGGGAATATCGGGGCGTGGGCTGGTACAACGATTCCAAGGCTACCAATGTGGGGGCCGCGATTGCTGCCATCAGCGGTGTCGAGGCCGAGAAAATCGTGCTTATCGCCGGTGGCCAGGGCAAGGGACAGGACTTCACGCCGCTGGTCGAGCCGTTGCGGCAACGGGCGCGGGCCGTGGTGCTGCTGGGCGAGGATAGCGGTGTCATCGAAGCGGCGCTGCAAAATTCATTCACCGCAGACGCATTGAGTCTTCGCCATGTACAGAATATGGCCGAGGCCGTGAGCCTTGCAGCGGAACTGGCGCAGACCGGTGATGCGGTACTGCTGTCGCCGGCCTGCGCCAGTTTTGATATGTTTGCGGGTTTTGAACAGCGCGGTGAAGTATTCATGCACCAGGTGGAGAGTCAGCTTAAATGACCGTGCAAGCCATTAGACAGGCAGGCGTTTCGGCACGCGCTGATCATCAGGACAGCATCTTGCTGTCACTGGATCCCTGGCTATTGTTGCCGGCTGTGAGCCTGCTGATGCTGGGGCTGGTGATGGTGGGTTCGGCCTCTATTTCGATTGCCGAACAACAGACCGGTCAACCTTTTTATTTTCTTATTCGTCAGAGCGTTTATGTCGGTTTGGGGCTGGGTTTGGCCTGGGGTGTCTGGCATCTGCCCATGCGGTTGTGGCAGGTCGCCGGACCCTATTTGATTATAGCCAGCGTACTGATGCTTTCGCTGTTGTTTATTCCGGGCCTGGGCCGGGAAGTAAACGGTAGTCTGCGCTGGATGGCTCTGGGGCCGGTTAATCTGCAGGTTTCGGAGGTGGTGAAACTATTCGTAGTGATTTATCTGGCCGGTTATCTGCTGCGCCATAACGAGGCCGTGCGTAACGAGGCGGGTGGTTTTTTGCGTCCGCTGGCGCTGATGGTGTTGTTGTCCATGCTGCTGTTGCTGGAACCGGATTTCGGCGCGGTGGGAGTGATGATGGCGACTGCTATGGGCATGATGTGGCTGGGCGGCGCCCGCCTGTTGCAGTTTCTGTTACTGGGCATGGGCATGTTGGGCATGTTGGGCATGTTGGCAGTAGCCGCGCCCTATCGTATGGCGCGGCTAACAACCTTTTTGAACCCCTGGGCCGATCCGTACAATAGCGGCTTTCAGTTGACCCAGGCTTTGATTGCCTTTGGCCGGGGTGAATGGCTGGGCGTGGGCCTGGGTTCCAGCGTGCAAAAACTGTTCTACCTGCCCGAAGCACATACGGATTTTCTGTTTGCCGTAATGGCCGAAGAGCTGGGTTTAGTGGCGGTGGTGCTGGTGATTACCCTGTTTCTGGTGATCGTTCTGCGGGCGCTGTACATCGGTCAGCGGGCGGAAAAACAGGAGCACCTGTTCATGGCCTATGTGGCATACGGGCTGGGGATCTGGATCGGCCTGCAGGCCTTTATCAATATTGGCGTCAACATGGGCGTATTACCGACCAAGGGGCTGACTCTGCCATTAATGAGTTATGGCGGCAGTAGCATGATGGTCATGTGCATCGCCATGGCGCTGTTATTGCGGATTGAATACGAAACCCGCGTCGGCACGATGCGGCACGAAGCGAAGCGACACAAGCCGGTTGTTAAAACATCTCTTCATGGGAGGACAGGGCATGTCTGAGAAAGTGAAATCCCGCATTCTGATCATGGCTGGTGGTACCGGCGGACATGTCTATCCGGCGCTGGCGGTAGCCGAATATTTGCGTCAGCAAAACGTCAGCGTGAGCTGGCTGGGGACCTGTAAGGGGCTGGAAGCACGGGTGGTAGCGAAGGCCGGTTTTCCCCTTTACACCATTTCAGTGAGTGGTCTGCGCGGCAAGGGACTGGTTGGTTGGTTGCTGGCACCGCTGCGCCTGAACCTGGCGTTGATCCAGGCCTTGATGATTCTGTTCAAATTGCGTCCGCATGCCGTATTGGGCATGGGGGGCTTCGTCACCGGCCCCGGCGGTGTCGCTGCTTTCCTTCTCGGTCGGGCGCTGCTGATTCATGAACAGAATGCGATTGCCGGCTTGACCAATCGCTTGCTGGCGCGGATTGCTGACAAGGTAATGGCGGCTTTTCCAGGAGCTTTCCGCAAGGCGCATATGGTCGAGATTGTGGGTAATCCGGTACGTGATTCCATTGCCCGATTACCGGCGCCAGACGAACGTTTTGCTGCGCGCAAGGGACGCCTGAACCTGTTGATTATTGGTGGCAGTCTGGGCGCACTGGCGCTAAACGAGACGCTTCCGGCGGCGCTGGAAAATTTTGACGCGGACCACCGGCCGCACGTCTGGCATCAGACCGGTGTCGGCAAACGAGCGGCAAGCGAGACCGATTATGAGCAACGAGGCGTTGAGGCTAAAGTGATGGAATTTATCGAGGATATGGATGCCGCCTATGCCTGGGCAGATCTGGTGATCTGTCGGGCCGGTGCGCTGACTATTTCCGAATTGGCGATCGCCGGAGTGGGATCGATTCTGGTGCCCTATCCGTATGCGGTGGATGATCACCAGAGCGCCAATGCCCGTTTCCTGGTGCGTGCGGGCGCCGCAAAACTGCTACCGCAAACCCAGTTGAGTGCAGACAGTCTTTACCGGATGTTGTCTGAACAAATGAAAAAAGGTCGTCAGGGTTTGTTGAAAATGGCCCTGGCGGCGCGTGGCGCGGCTATGCCGGGCGCCACCCAGCTGGTAGCCAAACGTTGTCTGGAGGCGGCTCATGGCTGAACAAATAGAACGCAATTACGGTCGCCGGGCAACCGATCTGGGTAATGAACGTGGCGAACTGGGCATGGGCCGGATTCGCCGGATTCATTTTGTCGGCATCGGCGGTGTGGGCATGGGTGGCATTGCCGAAGTGTTGCTTAATCTAGGCTATGCCGTGAGCGGATCGGATTTACAGGAAAACGCCGTAACCCGGCGTCTGTTGAAGCAGGGCGCCGAGGTGACTTTCGGGCATGCGGCGGAAAATATCAGTGGCCGTGACGTGGTGGTGGTGTCCAGTGCGGTAAAGCAGGATAACCCGGAAGTGATGGCGGCGCATGCACAGCGCATTCCGGTAGTGCCGCGCGCAGAAATGCTGGCCGAACTCATGCGTTTCCGGTTTGGTATTGCGGTAGCCGGCACCCACGGCAAGACTACGTCCACCAGTTTGATCGCCAGTGTCCTGGCCGAGGGCGGGGTGGACCCCACCTTCGTAATTGGCGGACGGCTCAACAGCGCCGGCACCAATGCGCGTCTGGGCGCCGGGCGCTATCTGGTGGCCGAGGCGGACGAGAGCGATGCGTCTTTCATGCACCTGCAGCCGATGATGGCGGTGGTGACTAATATCGATGCCGATCATATGGAAACCTATGGCGGCGACTTCGATGTATTGCGCCGGACTTTTCTTGAATTCCTGCATCACCTGCCTTTTTACGGGCTGGCGGTGTTGTGCGTGGCGGATCCTGAAGTCCGCGCGCTGTTGCCTGAGGTAAGCCGACCGGTACTCAGTTACGGCCTGGATGACAGTGCCGACATCTATGCAACGGATTTGCAGCAGAGCGGCGCCTGCACCCGCTTTCGGGTTGCACGTAAAGATAAAAAGGACTGGCTGGAAATTGATCTCAATATGCCGGGAGAGCACAACGTACTCAATGCCTTGGCAGCCATCGCCGTGGCGCATGAAATTGGTATTGCCGACGCAGCGGTGGTGCGGGCGCTGAAGAATTTTGCCGGTATCGGTCGTCGCTTTCAGATTAATGGTGACTATGATCTCGATGGCAAGCGGGTGTTGCATGTGGATGACTATGGTCATCATCCGCGTGAAGTGGCGGCTACCATCAAGGCCATTCGTGACGGCTGGCCGCAGCGGCGGCTGGTGCTGGCTTTCCAGCCGCATCGTTACACCCGCACCCGCGATTTATTCGAGGATTTTACCATGGTGCTGTCCGAGGTGGATACGCTGGTGCTGCTGGAAGTCTATGCCGCAGGTGAGACTTCCATTACCGGCGCCGATGGCCGCGCTCTGGCGCGAGCCATTCGCCTGCGCGGCCAGGTCGAGCCGGTATTCGTGGAGCAGATTGAGGATCTGGCAGAAACCCTGAAGGGGGTATTGCAGGATGGCGATATTCTGCTGACCTTGGGTGCCGGCAATATTGGCGCGGCAGCGGCGAAGCTGAAACAGCAACTGGAAACGGGAGCCTGAGGAGTGATGGCGATGATGTGTGCAACAGATCAGTCCCCGCCTATGCGCGGCGAATTGCGTTTACAGGAACCCTTGTCGGCGCATACCTCATGGCGCGTAGGCGGACGGGCAGCACAGTTTTATCGACCGGCGGAGGTGGCTGATCTGGCACAATTCATTGCCGCGTTGGCGGAGGATGTGCCCCTGTTCTGGCTGGGACTGGGCAGCAACGTCCTGGTTCGTGATGGCGGTCTGCCGGGGGTGGTGATTTGCACCAGTGGAGGAATGAACAAACTGCAGTTTCTGGAACATGAACGACTACGGGTCGAAGCCGGACTGGCGATGCCGCAACTGGCGCGTCAATGCGCCCGTCAGGGTTTGCGCGGAACAGAATTTCTCTGCGGGATTCCCGGCACCGTGGGCGGCGGCCTGGCTATGAATGCAGGTGCATTGGGCGGGGAAATCTGGGACTTGGTCGAGTCGGTGGAAACCGTGGATCGCCGGGGCCGCTTGTATCTGCGTTGCGCGAATGAATTCGAGGTGGCTTATCGTCGCGTAATTGGCCCGCTGGACGAATGGTTTGTAGCGGCAACCCTGCAACTGGCCGCCGGTGACAGCGTCGAAAGTCTGCAGCAGATCAAGGCCCACCTGGCCCGGCGCAACGCTACCCAGCCGACCCGGCAGGCCAATGCCGGCTCTGTGTTCCGTAATCCGCCGGGTGACTATGCCGCGCGTTTGATTGAGGCCGCAGGGCTGAAGAACCATTGTGTTGGCGGCGCCTGTGTCTCAGACAAACATGCGAATTTTATCGTCAACACCGGTAGCGCCTGCGCGGCGGATATCGAAACGCTGATTGAGAAAATCGAACAGCGGGTGAAGGCTGAATATGGCATTGAGCTGGTGCGTGAAGTAAGAATTATTGGAGACAGGCATGCTGCCTGAGGAGCTGCTCATGGATCTCGATGTGAAAGCCTTTGGCAAGGTGGCCGTGCTCATGGGCGGCTGGTCGGCGGAGCGCGCCGTATCTCTGCAGAGCGGCCAGGCGGTACTGGACGGGCTGAAGCGCGCTGGGGTCGATGCCTGGGGTGTCGATGTGCAAAAAGCCACGGTACTGGATACCCTGCGTCGGGGCAGTTTCGATCGCGCCTTTATTATTCTGCATGGTCCCGGCGGCGAAGACGGTGTGATCCAGGGGGCGCTGGATATCCTGAATATTCCCTACACAGGCAGCGGGGTACTGGCTTCGGCCCTGAGCATGGACAAGCTGCGCTGCAAGCAGTTTTTCGAAGGCGCAGGTATTCCGACGCCGCCTTACCGGCGGCTGGATGAGGGTAGCGATATGGCCCTGCTTTCATCCAGCCTGGGCCTGCCGCTGATGATTAAACCGGCGCTGGAAGGCTCCAGCCTTGGCATGAGCAAGGTCGAGCGGGTCGAAGAATTATTACCGGCCTGGCAACAGGCGGCGCAGTATCAGGGCGCAGTAATCGCGGAGCGCTGGATCGAGGGGGCGGAATACACGGTAGCCATTCTCGGACAGCAGGCGTTGCCGGTGATCAGGCTTGAAACCAGCAATACCTTTTATGACTATGCCGCCAAGTATCAGTCGGATGAAACCCGTTATCACTGTCCCTGCGGCCTGTCACAGACAGATGAAAAACGCCTGCAGGATTTGGCGTTATCCGCCTTCAATGCCGTGGGGGCAAGCGGCTGGGGACGGGTGGACGTGATGTGTGACGAAGAGGGAACGCCTTGGGTGATCGAAATCAATAGTGTGCCGGGTATGACCAGTCACAGCCTGGTGCCGATGGCGGCGAAGGCGGCAGGCATGAACTTTGATGAACTGGTCTGCCGGATTCTGGCGCAGACGCTGGAGTGCGCGCAGATACAGGCAACGGTAGGGACGGTGACGCATGGGGGCTAATCCTCAGGCAGTGATGTCTGCCTCGCACAGCCGTGACTGGCATATAAAAACGGGGCCGCGTCTCAAGCTGCTGGGCAGTCTGCTGTTACTCCTGGGGCTGGCTTCGTTGCTGATCTGGTGCCTGGCTCTGCTGAGGGATCCGGCCACTCTGCCGATCAGCAAGATTCGGGTGCAGGGCGTGTTCATGCATCTGGACGAAAATATGTTGCGTCAGGCGGTGGCCGAAAAAGCCGGGCAGGGCTTTTTCGGGGTTGATATTGATGCGGTGAAACAGCGGGTGGAGCAGTTGCCCTGGGTGGCGCAGGCCTCGGTACGGCGGATCTGGCCGGATACGCTGGGCATCGAGGTAGTGGAGCAAAAACCTCTAGCACGCTGGGCAGGTGGTGGTTTGGTAAATGAGGCGGGGCGGGTATTCAGGCCGGTGGTAAGTAGCTACCCGTCACAGTTACCGTTGTTCAGCGGGCCGGAAAATATGCTGGCGACGATGAAGAAACAATATCGGCAGGATAACGCCCTGCTGACGGGCATCGGCCTGGAGATTCGTGAATTACGCATGAACTCGCGGCGAGCCCTGAGCCTGCATCTGAATAACAGCATCGAACTAATGCTGGGGCGCAGGCAGACTCAGGCGCGTCTGCAGCGTTTTATCATAGCCTACAAAAAACTGCTGGGCGCACATAGCGCGGAAATTGCGCGAGTCGATCTGCGCTACAGCAACGGCCTGTCGGTGCAGTGGAAGACAACATTGAAACAGCAAATTTATAAGGATGGGGAGTAAGCTTCCGTGTCGAAAAAGACAGAAAAAAATCTGATCGTCGGGCTGGATATTGGCACTTCGAAAGTGGTGGCTATCGTTGGTGAAATAACCGACGACAACGAAGTCGAAGTAATCGGACTGGGATCGCATCCCTCCAGAGGCTTGAAGAAAGGCGTGGTGGTGAATATTGAATCCACCGTGCAGTCGATCCAGCGTGCCATCGAGGAAGCCGAGCTGATGGCCGGTTGCCAGATCTCCTCAGTTTCTGCCGGGATTGCCGGTAGCCATATTCGCAGCCTCAATTCCCACGGTATTGTCGCCATCCGTGACAAGGAAGTGACTCAGGCCGATGTGGACCGGGTGATTGATGCGGCCCGGGCAGTGGCTATTCCCGCCGATCAGAAAATTCTGCATATCATGCCGCAGGAGTTTCTCATTGATCAGCAGGAAAGTATTCGTGAACCTGTGGGCATGTCCGGTGTGCGTCTGGAAGCCAAGGTGCATATGGTCACCGGGGCGGTATCGGCGGCCCAAAATATCATCAAGTGCGTGCGCCGCTGTGGTCTGGAAGTCGATAACATCATTCTCGAACAGCTGGCTTCCAGCCAGGCGGTGTTGACCGAAGATGAAAAAGAACTAGGCGTGTGTCTGGTGGATATCGGCGGTGGGACCACCGATATCGCCGTATTTACGGAAGGCGCGATTCGTCACACCGCCGTGATTCCGATTGCTGGCGATCAGGTGACCAATGATATTGCCGTGGCCCTGCGTACGCCGACGCAGTACGCCGAAGAGATCAAGATCAAATACGCCTGCGCCCTGACCCAACTGGCCAGTGTCGAGGAAACGATTGAAGTGCCGAGCGTGGGCGATCGTCCGCCCCGGCGCCTGGCGCGTCAAACTCTGGCGGAAGTGGTAGAACCTCGTTACGAAGAGCTGTTCACCCTGATTCAGGCCGAACTGCGGCGTAGTGGTTATGAAGATCTGTGTGCTGCAGGCATCGTTCTGACGGGCGGCAGCTCGAAAATGGAAGGTGCCGTGGATCTGGCCGAGGAGATATTTCACATGCCGGTACGCAAGGCCGTACCGCAGTTTGTCACCGGTTTGATCGATGTGGTGCGTAATCCTATTTACGCCACTGGCGTGGGCCTGTTGTTGTTTGGTCATCAAAATCGGGTTACACGCGAATCCGAGGCGCGTATGGGCGGCGGGATGCGTAGCGTATTATTACGCATGAAAAGCTGGTTTCAGGGCAATTTTTAAATTTAGTTACAATTTTATCAGTGAGGAGAGGAGGGTGAATCATGTTTGAATTAATGGATACCAACAGCCAGAGTGCGGTGATCAAGGTCATCGGCGTCGGTGGCGGCGGCGGTAACGCAGTCGAACACATGGTGCAACAGAGTATCGAAGGCGTGGATTTTATTTGCGCCAATACCGATGCCCAGGCCATACGTAACACCACCGCGCGAACGGTATTGCAACTGGGCAGCAATATCACCAAGGGACTGGGGGCCGGCGCTAATCCGGAAATCGGTCGTCAGGCGGCAATGGAAGATCGGGAACGAATTCAGGAAGCGCTGGAAGGCGCGGATATGGTCTTCATTACCGCAGGCATGGGCGGTGGCACCGGTACCGGCGGCGCGCCGGTGGTAGCCCAGATCGCCAGAGAAATGGGCATTCTTACGGTGGCCGTGGTGACTAAACCCTTTCCTTTCGAAGGCAAGAAACGCATGGATGCTGCGACCAGCGGAATCGAGGAATTGAAGCAGAATGTGGATTCGTTGATTACGATTCCTAACGAAAAATTGCTCAGCGTGCTGGGTAAGAATGTTAGTTTGCTGGATGCCTTCAAGGTGGCCAACGATATTCTGCTGGGGGCGGTGCAGGGTATTGCCGAGCTGATTACCCAGCCGGGCATCATGAACGTCGATTTTGCTGATGTCAAAACCGTAATGTCGGAAATGGGGCTGGCAATGATGGGCACCGGTCAGGCTAATGGTGAAGAACGGGCGCGCGAGGCGGCAGAAATGGCGATTGCCAGTCCTTTGCTGGAAGATATCGATATTTCCGGTGCACGCGGCATTCTGGTGAATGTGACGGCTGGTATGGATATGACCATCGGTGAATTTGACGAAGTGGGTAACACAGTACGTGGCTTCGCGGCAGAAAATGCCACGGTAATTGTTGGCACCGTGCTGGATCCCGAACTGAATGGTGATATGCGGGTAACGGTGGTGGCGACTGGCCTGGGTCAGGCTCATCCAGCCGAATTGCCGGACGATAACGCGGTCAAGCTGGTGATTGACAAGACCAGCAGCGGTGACGTGGATTATGGTCAGCTTGACCGGCCAACAGTGATCCGGAACAAGGTTGCTGCCGAAAAATATGCTGATGCAGGTGAGTCCAGCATGGAATTTCTGGATATTCCGGCATTTTTGCGGCGTCAGGCCGATTAAAGGAGTCCACTCATGTTTGCTTATACGAAGAAATATAAAATGATGCCTGTATCTTAAGTTTTGTGACAAACAGACGCTCATAGAGTTAGTGCTTAAGAAACCGGGTGTATTTGCAGATTAAAATTGGCAAATGCGGGGTTCCAGAGGCTTGGATAACGAAACTGTGACCGAGATACTATTGCGGCAAGTTGCTGAAATATGAGAAACTGTTTTATTATTTCATTTTCATGAAGCAGCTACACTTGCGAGTCGCATAAATTAAGCAGGCGCATAGTTGTTGGTCTATATATTGCATATAAACCATAACGTATTAAGTAACAATTTTAAGGATTTCGATAGGTGATTAAGCAGCGTACTCTAAAAAATGTCATCCGGGCAACCGGCGTAGGATTGCATACAGGTGAAAAGGTTTATTTAACATTGCGGCCTGCGGCACCCGATACGGGCATTGTTTTTAGGCGCGTTGATCTGGATGAACCGGTGGATATTCCGGCCAGGCCGGAAAATGTTGGTGATACCACGCTCTCGACCTCACTGGTAAAAGGCGATGTGCGTGTTTCAACCGTTGAGCATCTGTTATCCGCCCTGGCAGGGCTGGGCATTGATAATGCCTATATTGATCTGAATGCACCAGAAGTACCCATTATGGATGGCAGCGCCGGCCCGTTTGTGTTTCTGTTACAGTCCGCCGGCATTCACGAGCAGTCTGCGGCCAAACGCTTTATTCGCATCAAGCGTAAAATAAAGGTTAAAGATGGCGACAAGCATGTGAGCTTTGCGCCTTTTGATGGTTTCAAGGTTTCTTTCACCATTGATTTTGATCACCCTGCATTCAAGGATCGCAACCAGACGGCTGAAGTGGATTTTTCAACCACTTCCTTTGTGAAAGAAGTCAGTCGTGCACGCACCTTTGGTTTCATGAGCCAGATCGAGGCACTACGGGCAAACAACCTGGCCCTGGGTGGCAGCCTCGATAATGCCGTGGTCGTGGATGATTACCGAATTCTCAATGAAGACGGTTTGCGTTACGTTGATGAATTTGTAAAGCACAAGATTTTGGATTCTATCGGCGATCTGTACCTGCTGGGACACAGCCTGATTGGCGCCTTCAACGGGCATAAGTCGGGTCATGCGCTGAATAACCGGTTGTTACGGGAGTTGCTCAGCCAGGAAGATGCCTGGGAAGAAGTCACCTTCGAAGATCCGGAAAAAGCGCCGATTTCCTTTATTCAGCCAGTTCAGGCGGGCTAATTTAAGCTTGATGGGTTTCACTTCGCGCTATCCATCTACTTAAGTGTAAATGGGTAGAGCAAAGCGCGAAGACCCGTAGGGAAACCCTGCAACATATCTATCGATTTCTTCTACTCGCGAGTCTCTTTAGTGCGGCTTTCAACTCCGCATTTTCAATGCTGTCTGCCGTTGCAGTGAGAGATTCTGCTGCGGAGTCTGAAACATGCCGGAGCAGGGTGGGAGCTGAACTCTTTTCCTGCACCGCAGGCTGTATATAGATCTCAATTTTGTTAATATCACCAAAAATGTGTGAATTATTCTGTAATTTCTGGAGTAACAACGGGCTTAAATAACGTGCACGGGAAGCCCAGGCAGCAGAATCCGCCATGAGAACAAGAGTCTGAGCACGAATATTGGCGAGACCAACATGATCCACCAGGGCCGGATCGAGTAGATTGTTGAAACTTTTACTCAACCTTTGGTTGGTTTTGGCCTGTGTGATCAGATCCGCAATATCACCTTTTTTTTGTGACAGGAACTTGTACAATTGGCGGGGTGAATTCATAATTATCACATGGATAGAGCACTAAATTAATATTTTGCTTTGCAAAGCCGATATATATAATTGGTATATATAATTGGGTCAGATTAGCTACATATATGTAAGTTAACCGGGGTTATGTTGTCACTATGAACATTGTAATAATGACACGAAAAAAAGGGTGTTCGGGGCTTTTAACGCTGAATCGGCGTTGGATAACCATAGTTACATTAAGTGTTTTTATTGCTTTGCCTGTTAGTTTTCTTATTCTCGGTTATCAGATGGGTCTTTCCCATATGATAAGCAATCCGGACGATCTTACTCTTGCCATGCAGGCAGAGATGGATTCCCAACGATTAACGCTGAGCGAAGCTACACGCACAGCAAAAGATAATATGGATGCTCTGGCTCTGCGTCTGGGTAAATTACAGGCCCATGTTATCAGGCTTGATGCCCTGGGCCAACGGTTGACGACCATGGCCAAACTGGACAAGGGCGAGTTTGATTTTAATCGTCCGCCGGCGCAAGGTGGTCCTTTGTCCAATACAGAGGCGGCCAAGTCGATTGATGTACCGGATTTCATGAAATCACTGGAAGATCTATCTGCTCAGTTGGACGATCGTAGTCAGCAGCTTGAAGTGCTGGAAGACATGTTAATGACCCGCAACCTGCAATCTGAAGTGGTTCCGGCCGGTCGACCGATTACCAAGGGCTGGTTATCCTCTTATTTCGGCATGCGTACCGACCCCTTCACGGGACGTCGCGCGCTTCATTCGGGCATAGATTTTGCGGGTAAAATGGGATCAGATGTCATCAGTGTAGCGGCCGGGGTGGTGACGTTTGCTGGCTGGCGTTCAGGTTACGGTAATCTGGTTGAAGTAAACCACGGTAAGGGCTATTCCACTCGCTATGGACATAACAGCAAAATTCTGGTTAAAGTCGGGCAAACCGTGAAAAAAGGCCAGGTGCTTTCGAAAATGGGGACCACCGGACGTTCAACCGGCCCGCATGTTCATTTTGAAGTGCTCTATAATGGTCATGCGGTTGATCCCAAAAAATATATTCAGGCTTCCCGCTAGACCCCGTTTAGCCTGAATAAACAGTTTGCCCTACGTTTACTGAACGTGCTTACTAAGAGTTTAATCGTTGCATGAGTATTTGCACCATAACCCCCCCTCGCCCTCCGGGAGAGGGTTGGGGTGAAGGTATAAAATAGATGCAAATACTTATGTAACGATTAATACGTACCGGAGTCGAGTGATTTTCGGTACGCTTACATTGGCGGCTAATACCGTGGAGAGGATGAAGCGTGCAGCTGTGGTGTGCAAAAAATGCGCCCAGATGACAGAATCGGTAGTGTAACCGACACAGCGTAATTCCTGACCGTGAGCTTAACATTTTCCTGACGTATGTAAATATTTGCTCGCGTAATTTCTCGCAGTATATCCAATAAATTCAGTTCAAAACCGGACAAAGCCCCGTTATCTCGTTAAAATAAACAGTTTGTATCTATCGCGATATGCTTGTCGCAGTAGCCTGGCATTTCTTATTACAAATGGTCAGCGACAGTCGTTGGTCGTAAAGCACTGGACATTTTTTATGGTAAGCAAGTTTTTCAAGAAAGTCTTCGGCAGTCGTAATGAGCGTCTGATTAAACAGATGCGTAAGCAGGTGGCGCAGATTGGCAGTTATGAGGCTAATCTTCAGTCTCTGAGTGATGAGCAGTTACAGGCGAAAACAACCGAATTCAAAGACCGGCTGGAGAAAGGTGAGACGCTGGACGATTTGCTGCCCGAAGTGTTCGCAACGGTGCGCGAGGCCGGGGTGCGGGTACTGGGTATGCGCCATTTTGATGTGCAGTTAATTGGCGGCATGGTCTTGCATCAGGGCAAGATTGCCGAGATGCGTACCGGTGAGGGCAAGACTCTGATGTCGACCCTGCCAGCTTATCTCAATGCTCTTTCGGGCAAAGGCGTGCATGTGATTACGGTCAATGACTACCTGGCCAAGCGTGATGCGGAATGGATGGGGCGGCTGTTTGGTTTTCTCGGTATGCGGGTTGGTGTGGTGGTGCCCAATATGCCGTTCGAGGAAAAAAAAGATGCTTATGCCGCAGATATTACCTATGGTACCAATAACGAATTCGGTTTCGATTACCTGCGCGACAATATGGCCTTCAGCCATGAGGAACAGTTCCAGCGTGGACAGCACTTTGCCATTATCGATGAGGTGGATTCAATCCTGATTGATGAGGCGCGTACACCACTGATCATTTCCGGCCCGTCGGATGACAGTTCTGATCTTTATCAGGCCATCAATGAGCTGGTACCCAAACTGACCAAGCAGGAAGAAGAGGATGGTCCGGGTGATTACTCGGTAGAGGAAAAAGACAAGCAGATCTACCTGACCGAAGCCGGCCATGAAAAGGTCGAGCGTTTGCTGACCGAAGCGGGGTTGTTGAATGAAGGCGACAGCCTTTATAGCGCTGCCAATATAGGCAAGATGCATCATATTAACAATGCCCTGCGTGCTCACATTCTGTTTCAGAAGGATGTGGACTATATCGTGCAGAACAATGAAATTGTTATTGTCGATGAGTTTACCGGACGCACCATGCAGGGCCGGCGTTGGTCAGACGGTCTGCATCAGGCGGTGGAAGCGAAAGAAGGGGTAAGTATTCAGCAGGAAAACCAGACCGTCGCCTCGATCACCTTCCAGAATTATTTTCGCCTGTATGACAAGTTGTCCGGTATGACCGGTACGGCCGATACCGAAGCCTATGAGTTTCAGCAAATCTATGGGCTGGAAGTGGTGGTGATTCCGACTCATCGGCCGATGATTCGCAAGGACATGACCGACCAGGTTTATCTGACCCAGAAAGAAAAATTCGACGCCATTATTGACGATATCAGGGACTGCCGGGCGCGCGAGCAGCCCGTGCTGGTAGGAACCACCTCGATTGAAGTTTCGGAGTACCTGTCCGGTTTGTTGAAAAAAGCCGGCATACAACATGAAGTGCTGAACGCCAAACAACATGAGCGCGAAGCCGATATTATCGCCCAAGCCGGTCAGCCTGGAGCCGTAACGATTGCTACCAATATGGCTGGCCGAGGCACCGATATTGTTTTGGGTGGTAATCTCGATGTGGAACTGGCGGCGCTGGAAGAACAGGGCAAGGCAGACGAAGCCACTATCGAAGAACGGCGCAAAGCCTGGAAAGCACGTCACCAGCAGGTTCTGGAGAGTGGCGGTCTGCATATTATCGGTACTGAACGACATGAATCCCGGCGGGTCGACAATCAGTTGCGAGGCCGGGCCGGACGTCAGGGCGATGCGGGCGCTTCGCGTTTTTATCTGTCGCTTGAAGATAGTCTGATGCGTATTTTCGCCTCTGAACGGGTGGCCGGCTTAATGCAGAAGCTGGGCATGGATGAAGGCGAAGCCATAGAGCATCCCTGGGTCAGCAAGGCGATTGAAAATGCTCAGCGTAAGGTTGAAGGGCATAACTTCGATATGCGCAAACAACTGCTGGAATACGATGACGTTGCCAACGATCAGCGCAAGGTTATTTATCAGCAGCGCAATGAATTACTGATTTCTGATGATATTTCTGAAACGGTCAAGGCAATCCGTGCGGATGTTACCAATGGCGTGATCAGTAATTTTATTCTGCCGCAAAGCGTGGAAGAACAGTGGGATGTGCCGGGACTGGAAGATGCGCTTGAAGCCGAGTTTGGCCTGCAGCTGGACATCAAGGGTTGGCTGGAAGCTGACAGCAGCATGGAAGAAGAACATCTGCGCGAAAAAATACTGCAGATGATGGAAGAACAGGCTAAAGCCAAAGAGGAAAGTGTCGGTGCTGAAGTTATTCGGCATATTGAAAAAGCTGTTACCCTGCAGGTACTGGATAACCAGTGGCGTGATCATCTGGCCCTGATGGATCAGTTGCGTCAGGGAATTCATTTGCGTGGTTATGCGCAAAAGGATCCAAAACAGGAATATAAACGCGAGTCATTTGAGTTGTTTGCTGAAATGCTGGAACACATCAAGCATGAAGTTATTACCATGCTTAGCCGGGTGCAGATCCAGAGTGAGGACGATGTCGCAGCAATTGAAGCGCAACGGCGGCAACAGCAACATGCCACAGAAATGGAATTCCAGCATGCTGAGGTCAATGCCATGGCCGAAGAGGGTGATGGCGGGGGCGAAGCTGCGGTTGCTACGCCCTATGTGCGCGAAGGTCGCAAGGTCGGTCGTAATGAACCCTGTCCCTGCGGCTCGGGGAAAAAGTACAAGCAGTGTCACGGCAGGTTGAGCTAAACTTGTTCGATATATTTTGTAACTATTTAACTTGCGTTATTCAATAAAACGGGAAAACAGAGGCAGGTTGGTGCTGAGCCATGCTCTTTATGGCGAAGCCCAACATGAAAGTCTGTCATTGAATTATTGTTGGGCTTCGCGTTGCTCAGCACCAACCTGCCAGGCTCCTTTGAAAGGGCGCTGAATAGTTACTATATTTTTTTAATTGCAGAAGTCGCAGAGGATGAAAATCATATTTGATTAAATAAGCCTCTGCGGTAACTAGATCTTTTGTCACTTATGAATAGCTCATCATACTATCCTGTTCCCGGTATCCGTCTGGCTACGGCCTGCGCCGGGATCAAAAAACCGGATCACCGTGACCTGGTGATCATCGAGATTGCCGAAGGTAGCCACACGGCTGCGGTTTTTACCCAAAATGCATTTTGTGCGGCACCGGTTATTGTTGCGCGGGAACATCTGACGCTACTCACACCAAAGTATCTGCTGGTCAATACCGGCAACGCTAATGCCGGTACCGGCAAACAGGGTCTGGCCGATGCGCGGGCCTGCTGTGAGGCACTGGCGAGCGCGGCTGGATGTCAGGTCGAGGCAGTGTTACCGTTTTCCACCGGCGTCATCGGTGAGCCTCTGCCAGTGGATAAAATCCTGCTGGCGATTCCGGAAGCCCTGGGGAAGCTGGAAGCAGCGGCCTGGGAAGAAGCTTCATGGGGTATTCTGACCACAGATACAAAACCAAAATGTTTTTCCAGAAAACTGGAGATTGACGGACAGCTTGTTACCTTGACCGGCATGGCCAAAGGTGCGGGCATGATTCGGCCTGATATGGCGACCATGTTGGCGTATCTTGCCACCGATGCCAAAATCGATGTTGCTGATCTGCAAACCTGTTTGAAGAATGCAGTGGAACAGTCGTTTAATCGCATTACCATCGATGGCGATACCTCGACCAATGATGCCTGCCTGTTAATTGCAACGGGCCAAACTGGTTTGTGTCTGAAACCGGGGAATGCCGAGTTTGATCTGTTTTCACAGGCGCTAAATGATCTTTGTGTGGAACTGGCCAAAGCTATGGTTCGCGATGGTGAAGGTGCCACCAAGCTGATTAATATCGAGGTGAAAGGCGGTGTTTCAAATGCCGAATGTCTTGATGTGGCCTATACCATCGCCCATTCGCCGCTGGTAAAAACTGCTTTTTTCGCCAGCGATCCCAACTGGGGACGCATTCTCGCAGCGGTGGGGCGTGCGCCGGTGAGCAGGCTGGATCTCGACAAGGTTCGAATTTTCCTCGATGAAGTTTCTATCGTCGAGCAGGGTGGACGTTCACCGTCTTACACGGAAGAACAGGGTCAAGAGGTGATGGATCGTGATGAAATCAACGTGCGGGTGGAGCTGGGACGCGGTGAGGCGCAGGGCAATGTTTGGACCTGTGATTTTTCCTATGACTATGTACGCATCAATGCGGAATATCGAACCTGACGATTATGTTGTCTTCTGACTACGAGCATGTTGCGGTTGCTGTGATTTTCAATAACCAGGGCAAGGTGTTGATTAGCCAGCGGACGAAACAGAGCCATCAGGGTGGTTTATGGGAGTTTCCAGGCGGCAAGCTGGAGCCGGGTGAGTCGGTGCAGATCGCACTTGCGCGTGAGCTTGAAGAAGAACTGGGGATCCGGGGTGGGCAACATGCACCCCTGATTCGTATTCCTCATGATTATATCGATAAGCAAGTGTTGCTTGATGTCTGGGGCGTCAGTCGTTTTGAGGGCAGGCCGACGGGTCGGCAAGGCCAGCCTCTATGTTGGGTGGATCCGCTAGCGTTGGACAGCCGTGTTTTTCCGCAGGCCAATGCGGGCATCATAAAAGCATTACAGTTACCGCATGAATATCTTATAACCGGCAGTTATAAAGACATGGCTGACTTTAGTATGCGTTTGCAAGCGGCGCTGGCGCGAGGTATTCGCCTGTTGCAGTTGCGGGCGGGTTCCGCTGATGCCGATGAGTACGCTGCGCTGGTCAGACAGGCGCAGGAAGTATGTCGTCCCTATGCGGCAAAATTGCTACTCAACACCTCGGTGGAGGAGTTTGCACAGTATCAGGTGCATGGCTTGCACCTTAATAGTGAACGTCTTATGGCCTGTGATAAACGCCCCATTGCAAAAAGTAAATATTTATGCGCATCGGTGCATAATGAAACAGAACTGGCGCAGGCGAACAGAATTGATGTCGACTTTATCGTGCTTTCGCCGGTTTTGCCGACGCAATCACATCCGGGTGCACCAGGCCTGGGTTGGGATCGATTTTATGCGCTGGCGGAAAAATCCCGTAGCCCGGTGTTTGCCCTTGGCGGTATGGATAGCAGCCTGCTTGCGCTGGCACGAGAAAAAGGTGCCCAGGGAATTGCTGCGATTACCGCTTTTTGGGGGCCTTAAGTCTTTGTTTACTGCAGTGCTGAAAAGAACAATCCTTGCTGTCTTGTTTGTTGTTGTCACAAGCGTTTTTTTATATGGTTTGTATTTGCAGTTTTTCAATAAAGAGACAGGCGAACAGACGACGGCCACGCTTATCAGCTTTCCCCATACTGATTGTAAACCTGAACGCAAGCCCTGCAGTGTAAGTTTGGGCGACAGACAGTTGCGGTTTAACCTGCCGAAAAAAGCGTTTTATTTGCGGCCTTTTCCAGTACTGGTTTTGTTAACAGGTTTTACCCCGGATGAAATCAAATCTGTCAGTAGTCGTTTTGAGATGACCGACATGAACATGGGTTTTAATCAGGTGCAGTTGTCAGAAAAGAACCGACGTTGGCAGGGGCAGGCTATCTTGCCTGTTTGCAGTTCGGGTAGTCATGACTGGTTGGCTGTGATTGAAGTCAAAACAGGGACAACTGTTTACCGTGCCCGTTTTAATTTCAGCGTAGAAAATAAACACTAAAGCCTGTTTGTGAAAGGTTTTACTGTTCAGAATTATCCATATCGGAAAAATTTTCAGGCATAATGGTTTCGCCTTTTATGCGGTGTGTTTCGCTGGCCCAGTCTCCCAAATCAATCAATTTGCAACGTTCGCAGCAGAACGGCCGCCACGGATTTTCAGCGCTCCATATGACATCCTTGCCGCAATTCGGACAGCTGACAATTTTTGTTTTTTCTGTTTTTGCTCTCATAGAGCACAACACCAGAGTGTGAATTCGACATCATTTTGAGTCTGCAGGGGCCGGCCTTTTTCCTGTGGTTCAAGCATACGAATGGTAAAGCGGTGTTTGCCAGCGCTTATTTCAGGGAAGTAAGCTGCGTCTGCCGGCAGACTGACGCGTAATAGTTGTACCGCGGCGTTGCTGTCCGGACTTTGCTGATAGAAACCCTGTTCTGCAGTAATCCGGCGGGGATCAGCGCCTTCGCGCAGAATCGCCAGCATCAGGTTAATCGGTTTTGAGATAACGCTGAGATTTTCATACCATTGTTCCAGTACATCCATACGTTTTTCGGGAACCTGCTGGAGCCAGAAATGATAGGCCGGCAGATCAAAGTTGCAGCAGCCACAGGTGATACTGCTACGCTGACGCAAGATGTTTAGCAGTTCATTATCACGCAGGGACTGACCCAGTTGTTCGCTGTGTTCATGAAGTTTTGCCTGAACCTGATGCAACTGGCCAAGGATATCGTCAAGTTGCTGGTGATCGACCCCGTGCTTGTTTTTTAAACTGGCAAGTTCAGCCTGCTGATGATCCAGCTCTTTGAGCATTTCCGTTTTCAGATCGCCGCGCGACAGTATTTCCAGAATATCGATTAACCCGGCAATGGTTGCGCGGCTGTCCCAGACAGAAAATCCGCGCATGTTGTACTCTGCCTGTTGAAACAGATGCTCCAGACGCATGAACGTGCGCATACGTTCATTGAGGGGTTGTTCGTATATAGTCGTATTTTCCACAGGTTTTTTTAAAGCTACTTATCCGGTTTTATACAGGCTGAGGGGGGTGGTGAATTGTCGTGCAAATTAGTGGTTTTGGCAACCGTCGGCAAGCTGATTGTAGAATTGATACATTTGTTCAACCTGCTGCCATAGTTGCTCCAGTGAGCCTTCGTTGACAATGACATCGTCGGCCAGCTTAAGTCGGGACTGGCGTGAAGCCTGGCTGGCGATGATTTTCATGACCTCATCAGCGGCGACATTATCACGCAGCATGGTTCGAGATAGTTGCAACTCAGTTGGCGCATCAACTAATAGAATTCGCTGTACCAGATCCTGTTGAGCGCTTTCCTGCAGCAAGGGTATGACAATGATACACCATGGCGAGCCAAGCTGGTGGAGGCGATTCCTGACTTCGGTGCGAATACGCGGGTGGAGAATATTTTCCAGTTGTCGGCGTTTATCCGATTGGTCAAAAATGAGTCGACGCAGAGCGCCACGATCGAGACGGCCTTGCGGAGTGAGAATGTCCTGGCCAAAGGCGGTGGCTATTTCTGTCAAGGCTGGTTGGGTGGGTACAACCAGTTCACGGGCGATAACATCGGTGTCGATAACCTGCGCGCCGAGTTTGGCAAAGTGATCCGAGACCTGGGTTTTGCCACTGCCGATGCCGCCGGTCAAGCCTATTGCAAGTATGTTGTTATTTGTCAGTTGGTGATCCATTGTAGGTAGGCATAATTGAGATCATGTCCCCAGAGCAGGGCGATCCAGCCTGCGGCAGCGAGGAAGGGACCGAAAGGAATAGGGCTGCCGCGTTGGTGGCGGTTACTGGCAATGAGAAGAATACCGATAACGGCGCCAACAATAGATGAAAGCAGTATGACCGCAGGTAACATCTGCCAGCCGAGCCAGGCGCCGAGCATGGCCAGCAATTTGAAATCACCGAAGCCCATGCCTTCCTTGCCGGTGAGTTTTTTAAACAGCATATACACCGACCAGAGGATCAGATAACCGGCGGCAGCACCGATTACGGCAGATTCCAGATCGGTAAACAGATTCTGAGTATTGAGTAACAGCCCCAGCCAGAGCATGGGTTGAGTGATGGAGTCTGGCAGATATTGTTCATCCAGATCGATAAAGGCCAGGGCAACCAGCGCCCAGCTCAGGAGTATGGCAAAGGCCGCATTCAGGCTAACCCCAAAGTGCCAGGCGCAGGCCAAAGTCAAAATAGCGCTGAAAAGCTCGATCGCAGGGTAGCGCAGAGATATGGCTGTTTTGCACTCGGCGCAACGGCCACCTAAAATCAGATAACTGATGATCGGAATATTTTCCCAGGCGCTAATGGCATGACCGCATTTTGGGCAGCGGGAGCGGGGGGTGTTGAGATTAAAGAGCGGAGTATCTTGTTCGCTGTTCTGAGGCTGGGGTTTGCTTTCTTCTTCAGCCAGAAAGACCAGACACTCGGATTTCCAGCCTCTTTTGAGCATGATGGGCAGGCGATAGATTACGACATTGAGAAAACTGCCGACGATCAAGCCCAGCAAGAAGCTGGATATATAATAAAACTCGATGTGTTGCTGGAATAAGTCGTTCAGCATTTAATCTCTTTGTTTCTCATTCCCCGCGGCCTGCTGCGGGCTGGTTTATTTTATGCTGCGGGATTATCCGCCAACCACCTTACCCATCTGGAAAATGGGCATGTACATGGCAACCACCAGCCCACCTATCAAAATACCGAGGATTGACATGATAAGAGGTTCCAGCAGACTACTCAGGCTATCCACGGCGTTATCGACCTCATCTTCATAGAAGTCAGCCACCTTGGACAACATGGTATCCATCGAGCCGGCCTCTTCACCAATAGCCGTCATTTGCACCACCATGTTGGGAAACAGGTTGGCCTGCTTCATGGCGATATTGAGCTGGGTGCCGGTCGAAACTTCATCCCGCATGCGCATGACCGCATCGCTATAAACCACATTACCTACGGCACCGGCTACGGACTCCATCGCTTCTACCAGAGGCACACCGGCGGCAAACATGGTGGCCAGAGTGCGGGCATAACGGGCAATCGCGGCCTTGCGCAGAATGTTGCCAATGATGGGCGCATGTAACAGGGTTTTGTCGAGAAAGACCTTGAAGCCTTTAGAGCGTTTTTTGGCCTGCAGCAGGCCATATATGACCAGACCAATGCTACCGAAAATAGCCCACCAATAGGACTGAAAGATCTTGGACAATTCAATCACAAATTTGGTCATGGCCGGCAGATCCGCGCCAAAGCCGGCAAATAGATCCTCGAACATGGGGATGACAAAAATCAGCAGAATGGCGGTAATGACGAAGGCAACGATCATAACTGCAGCGGGGTAGAACAGTGCCTTTTTGATCTTGCCCTTGATGGCCTCGGTTTTTTCCTTGTAGGTAGCGACCTTGTCGAGGATGTCATCCAGAATACCGGCATGCTCACCGGCCTGCACCAGGTTGCAGAATAATTCATCGAACTGATAAGGGTGTTTTTTCAGTGCTTCGGAGAGATTGCTGCCGCTTTCGATGTCGGTTTTAATGGCGGACAGTAATTCCTGCATACCTTTGTTTTCATGCCCACGGCCAATAATGTCAAAGGCCTGCACCAGCGGCACTCCCGAACTCATCATGGTGGCTAGTTGGCGGCTGAAAATCGAGATATCGGATGCTTTGACTTTCTTGCTGCCGCCAAACAGGGGGGCTGATTTTTTCTTGACCTTGGTGGGGTTAATGCCCTGGCGGCGCAGGTTGGCCTTAACCAAAGCCAGATTGTGACTGGTGGTTTCACCTTTGACAATCTGGCCCTTGCTGTCCTTGCCTTCCCAGATGAAGGTGCTTTTCTTTAATGCTTTTTCCGCCATTTATTTAGTCCTGTCAATTTACTGGCTTGTTGTATTCCGTGTATCGGTTACTCTTTGGATACTCGGTTTACTTCATCCAGGCTGGTGATGCCATTTTTAACTTTAAGCAAGCCAGACTGGCGGATATCCGGAATACCTTCTTTTTGTGCCTGATCGGCCAGTTCAATGGCATCGGTACCTTTCATGATCATGCGCTCCATTTTTTCTGACAGGGGCATCACCTGATAGATACCGACACGTCCTTTATAACCGTCACTGCATTGATCGCAGCCCTTGGGACCGTAAATTTTCAATCCCCCGGCAACATCTTCTTCAGTGAAACCTTCCGCCAGCAGCGCTTCTTTAGGAATGTCGAGTTCCTGCTTGCATTCTTTACATAGCCGTCGCGCCAGGCGTTGGGCAATAATAATATTCACCGCCGAGGCTATATTATAGGGCGGTACGCCCATATTGATCATGCGGGTCAGGGTTTGGGGGGCATCGTTGGTATGCAGGGTGGAGAGCACCATATGCCCGGTCTGGGCCGCCTTGATCGCAATTTCAGCGGTTTCTCGATCCCGAATTTCGCCGACCAGGATAATATCCGGATCCTGGCGCAGGAAGGCGCGCAGGGCGCTGGAGAAATCCAACCCGACTTTGAGATTGACGTTAACCTGGTTAATACCGGCAAGGTTGATTTCCACCGGATCTTCGGCGGTGGAAATATTGTTATCCGGTGTATTGAGAATGTTGACGCCGGTATAGAGCGTGACGGTTTTACCGCTGCCGGTGGGGCCGGTCACCAGAAACATACCGTAGGGTTTGTGTAATGCTTCGAGGAACAGTTTTTTTTGCTCCGGTTCAAAGCCTAGCGCATCCACCCCCAGTTTGGCGCTGTTGGGATCCAGAATACGCAGTACGATTTTTTCCCCGAACAGAGTCGGGCAGGAGTTGACACGAAAATCGATGGCGCGATTTTTTGATAGATGCAGTTTAATGCGGCCATCCTGAGGCACCCGGCGCTCGGATATGTCCAGGCGTGACATGACTTTCAAGCGAGCGGACAGGCGCGGTGCCATATTGATAGGGGGCGCGGCGACTTCCTTCAGTATGCCATCCATGCGGAAACGCACCCGATAGGATTTTTCATAAGGCTCAAAGTGAATATCGGAGGCACCTTTATTGATGGCATCGAGCAGCACCTTGTTAACGAAGCGTACCACCGGTGTATCATCCGCTTCGGATTCGGTAACCGGGTTTTTATCTTCTTCCTCATCGACAAACTCGACATTATCAAGATCAGAATCGCCCAGATCGGACAGACTGGTATCGGATTCCTCCATGATTCTGTCAATCGCACGTCCGAGTTTGTCATCCAGAACCAGAATGGGTTCGGTTGGTACGCCGACGTGGAACTTTATTTCATCCAGCGCCTGCAGGTTGGTAGGATCAGACACTGCGATATAGAGGCGGTTGCCGCGTTTGAAAATGGGCAGGCTGCGGTGTTTGCAAATCAGGTTTTCCTGAACCAGCTTGACCGTATCCGGTTCGATACTGATGCTGTCGATGTCAAACAGGGGGACGCCGAACTCTTCCGCAGCCGAGCGGGCAATGGCCTGGCTGTTGACGATTTTTTTATTAACCAGATGGGTGACGAAGGGAATTTTTTCTTTATAGGCCGTTTGCTGGGCCTTCAATGCCTGATCGTCATCCAGCAGGCCATCGGCGATCAGACGGCGGGCCAGACCGCCAAGGTGAGCTTGAGTTGCAGGAGTTGCCATAATTATTCGTTATCTTTCAGTTATATCCACCTGGCTTTGCCTATCCTGCAAAGTCGGGTAAAAATACAGAACCAGTCCCAGAGTTATAACTATTTGTCGTAGATATTTCAAGCACTTATCAGCAGTTATCAGGACTGGTCCAGGTTTATTTATCGGCACTGGGTAGGGCAACTTGATTTAAGCTGACAAAAATTGCCAGATATTTCCCTGCAGGGAAGGGATTCCGGCCCATGAGGACTTAAACCGTGCCGTTTTCACAGATTTATTGGGGAGGGCATCAATTACTTGAAGTCAGGACATCATTACTGGTCAGCATCTTTCGACCCGTCGCAGTGACAGTGTAGCATTGGGTCGGGTTCCCGGCGGTATCAGTGGCACCAGCCGAGCCACTGCTCAGGGTGCAGTTTGTGACAACATAAGTGAAATTCAGTCTGCCGAGGTTGGCGGCATCGCTCAGCGTCGGATCCCAGGGGGTGGGGGTCCACATGCGGTTGCTGGCCGTAATGATCGTTTCGGAAGTGGCGGTAGTCACGCCGGTAAAGAAAAAACCGTTTTCCTGGAAAAATTCCACCTGGGCGAGCTTGAGAGTGCCGATGCTGTCGGAACCTTCAGCCATGCGTGCGGTGCGGGTGTAGCTGTTATAGGCAGGAATGGCCACGCTCACGACAATCGCAAGTATAGCCATGGCGACCATGAGCTCGATAAGACTGAAACCAGTTTGTAATGGTTGACGACGATACATGCACTGTCTCCTGGAGCAATTTTCGTTATGCTTTAGATCTTTAAGTTTAGCATCAGTTTGATTAGAGTGTATCCTTATGCTCGTAGGGAAGCTGAAGATTTAATATTTGTGATTAAAGTCGCAGAAAATTGTTTTTGAGTACCTGATAACCAGAATTATGGATAACCGTTGAAACAGGGTAATAAAACTGTAAAACAGTTGCGGCGGAATATTGCAAGTTACGTCGGACAGTAGAGCTTTTATGTTGAAATGTTGTTATTTAACCGGCAACTATTGAATATTCCTGGAAAATGCCGACAACCAGGGAGTGGACGAGAACGGGGCAATTTTGTCTGCTGCTATTGGAGTGATACCCCGCTGGTTTTGAGCAAAACCCGACCAGGATTTCCTGGAAACATTCTATCCTGAATTCTCACCTGAAAAAGTAGCGTGTACAAATAATTTATGTCTGAATCGCTTAGTATTATTTTACCAGCCAAAAACGAAGCCGCTTCACTGGTCAGTCTCCTGCCTGAGTTACGACGTCGCTATCCCGATGCTGAAATCATCGTCATCGATGACGGTTCGAGTGATAATACGGCCGAAATCTGCAATCAGAGCGAAGTCAAGTGTGTCAGACATGCGCATAGTCTGGGTAATGGTGCGGCCATCAAGCACGGCGCACGCTTCGCCAGCGGCAAGTTGCTGGTTTTCATGGATGCGGATGGTCAGCATGATCCGGCCGATATCGAAAGATTGCTGGAACACCTGCGCAGCGGCTTTGACATGGTAGTCGGCGCCCGGGATGCGGCCTCGCAGGCGAGTCCGGCACGCAGGATAGCCAATGC
>UOFZ01000163.1_pt1 | contig 84587 bp, 78 predicted proteins | sample 1989551 | NCBI WGS metagenome assembly UOFZ01 (sample SAMEA4712198, study PRJEB27164) | hydrothermal vent metagenome | biome: marine basaltic hydrothermal vent biome; feature: marine hydrothermal vent; material: mineral | place: Pacific Ocean | collected 2011-06-14/2011-07-23 | depth 1691 m
CCGTAGTCAATATCGCATCAACCGGGCGCATCAGGGTGCAGCAAAACCCACTGTTCAACGATCCTTTTTTCCGTCGCTTCTTTAATATGCCCAACCAGCCCCGTGCGCGCATTACTCACAGTCTGGGTTCCGGCGTGATCATTGATGCCGAAAAAGGCTACATACTGACTAACAATCACGTCATCAGCCGGGCTGATAAAATTACCGTGACTCTGCAGGATGGCAGTTCTCACGGCGCCAAACTGCTGGGCACCGATCCCGCCACCGACGTAGCCATTATCCAAATCGATGCCGACAACCTCACGGCCATCCCCATGGCGGATTCCGACAAAGTGCGAGTAGGCGACTTCAGTCTTGCTATCGGCAATCCCTTCGGGCTGGGACAGACCGTCACCTCCGGTATCGTTAGTGCCGTTGGTCGCAGTGGCCTGGGTATCGAAGGTTTCGAGGACTTTATTCAAACCGATGCCTCGATTAACCCCGGCAACTCCGGTGGCGCGCTGGTCAATCTGCGCGGCGAACTGGTGGGCATCAATACGGCTATTCTCTCCCAGAGCGGCGGCAATATTGGCATTGGCTTTGCGATTCCTATCAACATGGCCCGCAATATCATGCAGCAACTGCTGAGCCACGGCGAAGTCAGACGCGGACGACTGGGCGCACAGGCTCAGGATTTGAGTCCACAATTAGCCCAGGCTTTTGCCATCAAATTTCGTCGTGGTGCTGTTATTACCCAGGTCGAAAACGACTCCGCCGCCGATCGCGCGGGTCTGCGCCCGGGCGATATCGTGCTGCAAATCAATGGCCGCCAGGTTCGCAACGCCGGCACGCTGCGTAACAGCGTAGGCCTGCTGCGAGTCGGGGAAAGCGTCAGCATGAAAGTTATGCGCGACAATAAAATACTGACCCTGAAAGCCAAAGTTGATGAACCGCTTCAGCACCAACTCGAAGGCAGGCAGGTTCATGCCCGCCTGAGTGGTGCACTTTTGAGCGACATCCAGAAAGACAACTGGCTCTATGGCCGCATTCAGGGTGTGCTGGTGGCCGACATCAAAATGGGCAGCCCGGCCTCCCGCGCGGGCCTGCGCAAGGGCGATGTGATTACCTCACTCAACCGTAAACCTGTGCATTCAATACAGGAACTGAAACAGTCATCACTGGCAAGCCGCACCTTGCTCTTGAATATTGTGCGCGGCAACAGCGCCCTGTTCCTGTATCTGCAATAACACAAACCTGCAAAGTTAATAAACCATGCCTATCGAATCTTTCGATAGGCACTAAATGTTTTATGATAAAGCTAAAATCAGGCAGGGCGGGATCTCCAGCAAATTGAGCAACTTACACCGTCTCTATTCCTGAGCATTTTAATCAGATAAAATCAACTTATACCATTCAATGTAATACTATGGTTTTTAAGGAATAAATGCCTTTATTTTGCCCGCAAAACTCGATAAGTTATCGTCCCCCGGGATGAGTGTGCCCGGGAACGATTCTGCGATATTTAATTTTTGTTTGTAATCTCTCTTTCTGGCGCAGTATTTACCGGATTGGGTTTTGACTTAAAGCAGACAAACAAAATCCAGACAGCCCGTTTCGCATGATCAAATTACATCTTCATCGCACTGGCTGGCGACAGCGGGTGTTTGGAGCACTTTTAGTTAACTAAAACCTCAACCAAGGAGTCTACAATGCCTACATTTGTGCGTACTGAAAAGTGCGATGGCTGTAAAGGCCAGGACAAAACAGCGTGCATGTATATCTGCCCGCACGATCTTATGAAACTGGATAAAGACGGTTCTGATACTGGTCATGCCATGAAAGCTTTCAACCAGGAACCTGAGCAGTGCTGGGAATGTTACAGCTGCGTCAAAATTTGTCCTCAACAGGCTATCGAATGCCGTCACTATGCTGACGTTGTGCCTTTGGGTGGTTCTGTACAGCCTCTGCGCGGTACCGATTCCATCATGTGGACCATCAAGTTCCGCAACGGCGTCATGAAGCGTTTCAAGTTCCCGATCCGTACTACACCAGAAGGTTCTATCGATCCTTATGCGGGCAAGCCTGAAGCTGATATGAGCAAAATCGAAGACATCGGTTTCTTCGAAACCTGCAATGGCTTCCGTGCTGGCGACCCCAGTGAACTGATCTGTAAGTAAGTTTTTAGTATTCATTATTAAGAGGATATAAACATGGCAGGAGAATTTGGTAATCCTGAAGTCGTCGAAGAGAGTGTAGACATTCTCCTAATCGGCGGTGGCATGGCATGTTGTGGTGCCGGCTACGAACTCATGCGCTGGCTTGAAGCCGCCAAGAAAGACGGTCACGATTTGACTGTTAAACTGGTTGATAAAGCTGCGATGGATCGTTCCGGTGCCGTTGCACAGGGTCTGTCCGCTATCAATACTTATATTGGTAGCGAGCAGGATCCAGCCGATTACGCTCGCATGGTCTCTAACGACCTGATGGGCATTACCCGTGACGATCTGGCCTACGATCTTGGCCGTCACGTTGACGAATCCGTACATCTGTTTGAAGAATGGGGTCTGCCCATCTGGAAACTGGACGAAAACGGCGAACGTTTTGATGGCTCCAAAGGTATGACGCCTTTGGCAGACGGCGGCAAGCCCGTTCGTTCTGGTAAATGGCAGATTATGATCAACGGCGAATCCTATAAATGGATCGTTGCTGAAGCCGCCAAGAAAGCCCTGGGCATGGAAAACATCGAAGAACGTATCTTCATTGTTAAGCTGATTAACGACAAGAACGATCCTAGCCGCATTGCCGGCGCAGTGGGTTTCTCTACTCGTGATCACAAAGTGGTTGTTATTAAAGCCAAGGCTATCCTGCTGGCGGCCGGTGGTTGTGTAAACATCTTCCGTCCTCGCTCTGTTGGTGAAGGTACAGGTCGTGCGTGGTATCCCGTATGGAATGCAGGTTCTACCTATTCCATGGCTGCTGAAGCCGGTGCTGAACTGACTCTGATGGAAAATCGCTTCGTACCGACTCGTTTCAAAGACGGTTACGGTCCTGTTGGCGCATGGTTCCTGCTCTTCAAAGCCAAGGCAACTAACGCCTTCGGTGAAGTCTACATGGACCGCAACAAGGAAATGCTGAACGACTATCCTCCTTATGGTCAGGCTGCCGTTCCTGCTTCCTGCCTGCGTAATCACCTGATGTTGAAGGAAATGAAGGAAGGTCGTGGTCCTATCTATATGGATACCGTGACTGCCCTGGCTAACCTGCGCGAAACATTGTCTCCTCGCGAAGTGAAGCATCTGGAAGCGGAAGCATGGGAAGATTTCCTGGATATGTGTGTTGGCCAGTGTGGTATCTGGGTTGGCGAAAACATCGAACCAGAGAAGAAAAACTCTGAACTGATGCCGACCGAACCCTACCTGTTAGGCTCTCACTCTGGTTGCTGTGGCATCTGGACTTCTGGTCCTACTGATGTTGGCGCACCAACATCCGAAACTGAAGCCGGTGTTCCTGAGCATCTGCCTAAGGGCTGGAACTGGGGCTACCGTGGTATGACCACCGTTAATGGTCTGTTCACTGCTGGTGACGGCGTGGGCGCTTCCGGTCACAAGTTCTCTTCCGGTTCGCATGCTGAAGGCCGTATGGCTGCCAAGTCCATGGTCAAGTACTGCATTGACAACAAGGACTTCACCCCTGAACTCGACACTGACGTTCAGACTCTGGTTGATGACGTCATGAAGCCTGTGAAGACCTTCCTTGAGTTCAAGGACTACACCACCGCTATCGACGTTAACCCTAACTACATCACGCCTAAAATGCTGCAGTTCCGTCTGCAGAAAATTATGGATGAATATGTAGCGGGTGTTGCGACTTATTATCAGACTAATGCTGAAATGATGAAGATCGCCGGTGAAAAACTCGACATGCTGAAAGAAGATGCTGAGAAGATGCGTGCTAAAGACCTTCACGAACTGCTTCGTGCATGGGAAAACTATCACCGCATCCTGACAGCGGAAGCTCACCTGAAGCACATTGAGTTCCGTCAGGAATCACGTTACCCCGGTTTCTACTATCGTACTGACAAGAACTTTGTCGACGAAGAAAACTGGCATTGTTTCGTGAACTCCATCTATGACAAGAACACCAAAGAATGGACCTGCTTCAAGCGCGCCCATGTTGATTTGGTTGACAAGTCTAAACTGTTCAAATAAGAACAGTCCGATGGACTGAGGCAGGCTTCGGCCTGTCTCAACAAAAAACCGGAGTCGAGAGGCTCCGGTTTTTTTATGGAAGCTCGTCTCAGGTTCTGATTGATGCCGAGTCCTGAAGCATTACCATATAAATTAAGGGGCGATTAATCCCTAATCGCCGATTTTCTCAAAATATCGGACATTTTTCCGCCTGTTTTCCGTTATAATAGGCGGTTCCGACGTAAATAATTTGCCGCCTGAAGGTATCGCTATGAGTGACAATCGATTTGAAGACATCCCCTTTAACAGCCCGGTTCAGCCAAATCAGCTGGAACTGGACACCAGGTTCTGTTTCAACTGCTATCCCGGCATCTCCTGTTTCAACGCCTGCTGCAAACAAGCTGATATCACCCTGGCACCGTATGACATTCTCCGTTTGAAAAATCATCTGGAAATGACCTCCGCTGAATTTCTAAAAAAACACACGGTCCCCTTTGAATTAGATGCCCACGGCATGCCCGGTGTTAAAATGCGCACGACCGATGTCGATCCCGTCTGCCTGTTTATGGACCCGGTAAAGGGCTGCACGGTTTATGAAGATCGCCCCTCAGCCTGCCGCTACTACCCCCTCGCTCTGATGTCTTCGCGCAAAGCTAATGAATACCACGATGAGCAGCATTACGCGCATGTACAGGAAGACCACTGCATGGGCCACAAGGAAGATCGTGAATTGACGGTTGCCGAATACCGCGAAGAGCAGAAAGTCGAAAAATTTGATGAACTCAACCGCAGCTTTTACCAGCTTATTCTGAAAAAGAAATCTTCCGGCCCCGCCGTTGGCAAACCGTCCCCCACCAGCTTCCAGCTGTTTTTTATGGTTTGCTACGACAGTGATCGTTTCAATGAATTTCTCAATGCACCCAACTTTCGTAAAGTTTACGATCTCAGCGACGAAGAATTTGATCTGATTAACCAGGACGATGTGGAACGCCTGAAATTCGGCTACCGTTTGCTGAAGCAGGTTCTGTTCGGAGAACACAGCATCCCTCTGGTAAAAGACGCCTACAAAAACCGGATGGAAGAGCGCGCGGAAATTCTCACGGCCAGACAAGAGGCTGAAGCCGCCTATTCTCGGGCAAAAGATCAGGAGCCCTTCGAGAAATACATCGACGACTAACAAAGTTGCGGGGACACTGGCGTCCCCGCTATTCATTTCTTATTGATACAAACCCCGCTGACTGGCACGCTGATATTGTTCCAGTTGTTTCATGACCAGGGCCATTGCTTCCGAATAGGGCACTGTACCCTGCGCACGAATCAACTCCTGCCCTTCCCGGCTCAATGCATATTTAATGAAGTCATGCACCTTTTTATCTTTGTTGTTTTTTGCAATAACCAGGTAAAGTGGGCGATAAAGCACATACTCACCTTTGCGAATATTTTCATAACTAGGGTATTTCCCGTCCAGCTTCAGAATTTTCACATCACGCCGCTTGGCGCTGCTGATTCCTGTTACACCAATCCCGTTAAGATTTTTTATGATCCCTTTTTCCAGTGGACCGGATGATTTTACTACGTGAGTAGCGACAAATTTCTGCTCGAAGTTAGCAAATACCAACTCACGTAAAGTCCAGCCAACACCCGATATTTTTCCCCGTCGGACATACAGATCAATTGGCGCATCCGCTCCGCCCAGCACCTTCCAGTTTTTGATTTTGCCCAGATAAAGACCTTGTAGCTGCCGAAAGCTGATATCCGTAACCGGATTGTCTTTATTGACTATGACCACCAGCGCATCCCAGGCAACCGGGATCTGGTAAGCATTGGATTCCAGCTTGCTGCCTTCAATAGTCACCCGGCAGGCACCGCCAATATCAATTTTGCCACTGGCCGCATCACGTATGCCGCGGGTTGCCCCACCGCCCTGTATATCGACCTTAATGCCCGTTTTTTTTGTATAGGCTTTGGCCAGTTCAAGCATGAATGCCTTTTTGGTGATTCCGCAGCCAGCCCAATGCAAATCATCTGCCAGCGCAACCGTATGCAGGCCCGACACTGCAAACCCGATTACGGCAATCAATAATGAAAAATAGACTTTAGTTTGTTTCATAGCCAATATCCTGCTTTTCTTTCAACCTCACTGAAAACAATCTGTTATCAGTCACTTAAATATGTGTCATGCCTGCTTCAAGCGGCAAAAAGCCTTTAAAACCGAATCCGGCACCATTACTTCTGTATCGGCCAGCCTGAACAGAAGATAAATGTGTTCTCTCAAATAGACGTGAGAGATCAAACACCTATTCCTGCAAACTGTTCATTTTTTCTACAGAACTGCTCTGGCACAAGCAGATCAAAACCATTTTCAGCCGTTTTAAAATTTACCCGGGCGGATTTCAGGATAACCACTGTCATCAGACTGTCATGCAATCGTCATTTATGTTTCACCCAGGCACCTCACTATGCACAAAATATTAACAACAGCCGGATCAGTCGATTGCATATCTGTATTATTACTGAAACCTACTCACCCGAAGTCAACGGGGTTGCTATGACCCTGACGCGACTGGTAACAGGCTTGCTGGAAAAAAAGCATCGTGTGAGCCTTATTCGTCCCAAACAAGACAAATATGATCGTCCAGGATGCTGCAATAGCCCCGAGGTAAGGCTGGTAAAAAGTCTGGGAATCCCCGGCTATCCCGGCCTTCGAATGGGTTTCATCACAAAATCGCGGTTGCTTGCGATCTGGAAAAATGATCGGCCCGAGGTTATCTATGCCGCGACCGAAGGCCCTCTGGGACACCGCGCCATCGCGGCGGCAGAAAGCCTGAAAATACCTATAATCAGCGGTTTTCATACCAATTTTCACACCTATACTTCGCACTACCGTCTGGGGCTGTTCAAATCACTGATCATTAAGTACCTGAGAAACTTCCACAACCGCACGGCACTGACGCTGGTACCCAACCATAATCTGCTGGAAGAACTGCAGGCCATGGGCATCCGGGACGTCCGCATATTCAGCCGCGGCGTAGACTGCACGCTTTTCAGCCCGCAGCGGCGCTGCGCCAGAATAAGACGTGACTGGGGTATTGATGAGACAGGAACAGCCCTGCTCTATGTCGGTCGCCTGGCGCATGAAAAAAATATCAATCTGGCAATAACAACCTATCGGGAGATGCTCAAGCAGAACTGCAGTCTGAAATTCATCATTATTGGCGACGGCCCCCTGTATGGCGAGCTACGGCGGAAGAATCCGGACATCATTTTCTGCGGCATTCACCGCGGTAAAACACTGGCTCGTTACTACGCCTCAGCAGATGTTTTCCTGTTTCCCAGTGAAACGGAGACCTTTGGCAATGTAACTCTCGAGGCCATGGCCAGCGGACTGATCATACTGGCCTATGATTATGCTGCTGCAAAAATGCATATCAACAATGGTATCAATGGCTATGTCGCCACATTTGGTGATAGCCGCGCCTATATCGAGGCTGGCGTCAACTTGCTGGCAACGGCAACAGAAACACAGAAGAGTATCCGGATCTGCGCCCGTCAACGGGCTGAAAGCATCGACTGGCCAGAACATATCAATCTCTTCGAAGACATTCTAACGGCAGCCATTTAAGCCTTTCCGCTCGTATACTCTATTTGCATGTTACAGGTTGTCATAAATTTTTCATTTAATTTAAACAGTACTGTCACACCGGCTGCCGATACTTTAATTATATAGGAGGTGGCTTATGAACAGTGTCCGCAACAGTCTGTTATTGCAACGCGCCATAGAATTTGAGTCCAGTATCTGCAAACGCGTCAACCGGGTCTGCCGCAGAAAATGGCTTAAAGTATTTTTTAGTGGTGCAAGTCGTCTTGGTGATGGAATTTTGTGGTATGCCCTGACCCTGGTACTGCCGCTGGTCTATGGCTATGACGCGATTGCCGTATCCTTGCGCATGGCCATAGCAGGAATACTGGGCCTTATCATTTACAAGATTATCAAGAGACATACGGAGCGTCCGCGACCCTACTCCGTATTGAAAGATATCAAACTCGGGACAGCACCACTCGATAAATACAGTTTTCCCTCAGGCCACACCCTGCATGCATTTTCATTCAGTCTGATCTGCATGCAATATTATCCCCAAACTGGCTGGTTTCTAATACCGGTCAGTTTGCTCATTGCGCTCTCGCGCGTGGCCCTGGGACTACATTATCCAACCGATGTTCTGGCGGGTGCCGCCATTGGTTATCTAATCTCGCTAGTTGGGACCATGACCATTTTATGAGGTATTATTTTTGCACATTCTTATGATAAGCGATGTTTACTTCCCAAGAGTAAATGGCGTATCCACTTCCATAAAAATCTTCATTACTGAACATCAGAAACTGGGAAACCGAGTAACCCTGGTTTGCCCTGACTACACAGATAACATGCAGATCGAATATGACGCCGAATACGCCGTTATTCGGCTTCCAGCACGACATATACTTTTTGATCCGGAAGATCGTCTGATAAAATCCAGCTGCTTCCCAAAACTGCTTGAAATACTGCAAACCTGTAAAATTGACATTATTCATGTGCAAACGCCATTCGTGGCGCACCGCTTTGGTGTGAAATTGTCCGGCCTACTAAACATACCCTGCGTTGAAACCTACCACACTTTTTTTGAAGAATATTTCCACCACTATATTCCCCTCGTTCCCAAACGTATTCTGCGCAGCCTGTCACAACGGTTCTCCGTCAATCAGTGCAACCAACTTGATGCGGTGATTGTTCCGTCAACGGCCATGAAGAACGTGCTCAGCAGCTACGGCGTAAGTACGGAGATCAATATCATACCGACCGGTCTGCGAATTAATGAATTTGAGGGCGGTGATGGCTCACGCTTTCGCAAAGCCCATGAGATTACGGAAAGTCGTCCGTTACTAATCTATATCGGTCGGGTCGCGCTGGAGAAAAACATTCACTTTTTACTCGATATGCTGGTCGCCGTAAAAATACAAATTCCAGATGTACTACTGATTATTGCCGGAGAGGGTCCCGCGCGAAAAAGTCTGCAAAAATATACGCAAAAATTAAACCTGACAGACAATGTAATGTTTGTCGGTTACATGTCTCGCGAACAGGAGTTACTTGACTGTTACAGAGCTGGTCAGGCCTTTGTCTTCTCATCACGTACCGAAACCCAGGGCCTGGTGTTACTTGAAGCGCTGGCCTGCGGCCTACCGGTTATTTCCACTGCGGTGATGGGAACCATTGATGTACTGGATGATCAGGAAGGTGGCTGCCTCATCGCCGATGAAGATGTCGATGACTTTTCTGGAAAAGTCGTTAAACTTTTATATGATATTCGCCTGCAAAATATCCTGCGTCATCAGGCCAGTCACTACATAGAACTCTGGAGCGCACCCATTTTTGCTCGCAAGAGCTGCCAGCTTTACCAGCAACTTATACAGGAAGAGAAAATTGACAACGCTTTTCCCTCGTTGCTGCCTGAACCTGTTCCTGAGCGAGAATACTAAATAACTGTTCCGAATTCCTGTCCAGTAAAACCGTTCGCCCTGAGCTTGTCGAAGGGTGAACAGCATTAAATATTGCTATTTCAGGCCTTGCATTCATGGTTCGACAAGCTCACCACGAACGTGATCTGTATAGTGGACAGGAATTCGGAACAGTTATTTAGACAATTTATCTATAACGACAAAATCTCCATCTTACCAAACCAAGGGAGAGGCCCTGTTGGGCCTCGCAAAAAAAGCCCGCCCTGCGAAACAGGACGGGCTTTTTTGAGTTGCAGTTGATGCCTTATTTACTGGCGATATCTTCCAGCTTTTTGGCACGAATAACCTGGCCATTGAGACCGGATTCCTGCACACCCTTGCCATAGGCCACGCTCATTAACTGGCTGTAATAAACAACCGGCATATCGAACTTGGTCTTGTACTTGGCGTTGATCTGATCCTGATAGACTTCGACGTTCATCTGGCAGACCGGGCAGGGAGTTACGATCATGTCGGCACCACCATCATAGGCAGACTCGATGATGTCCTTGATCAAAGCCTGGCTTTTTTCCGGTTCGGAGAATATCAGCGCGCCACCGCAGCAGGATGCTTTCTTGTCGTAGTTCTCCAACGGCTCGGCACCCATGGTTTCAACCAGCTTGTCGAGGTATTTCGGATTTTCAAATGATTCACCGGCAATACCAAAGGGTCGATTGGTCTGACAGCCGACATAACCGGCAATTTTAATCCCGTCCAGCGGTTTTTTTACATGCTGAGCCAGGCCGTCATAACCGAAGTCTTCAATCAGCACTTCAACCATATGCCTGACATTCTGTTTGGCTTCCACCTTGAGACCAGCGGCGGCCAGCGCCTCATTGGTTTCTTTCATCAGGCTGTCGCTATCCAGCAAACGTTCCTTGGTTTCGCGCGTGGCCAGCCAGCAGGCGGCGCAGGTTGCAACCACGTCCTGATCAGGGTTAGCTTGTTCAGACAGGGCCAGGTTACGTGCCGACAGTGCCAGACGAGGTAGCTCACCACCACCGGCATAGCCGATAGAAGCGGAACAGCAGTTCCAGTCCGGGATATCGTTCAGTTTGATATCCAGCACGTCACACATCGCATCCACGGACACCTGATAATTAGAACCCGAAGCGCCTTTCTGTGAAGAGCAGCCGGGGTAAAAGGAATATTCTTTTGTCGCCATCTCGTTTACTCCTAGCCTTTAAATTCTTCGGCTTTTGCCAGTTCTATTTCACGCGCCTTTTTCAGAATGGCGTGCAAACCGCTGGTATCCTTGACACCATGTCCACCGAGGATTTCCATCGGGTTCATACGCTTGGTCTTGATCATATTCAGACCCAGTTTCTGGTTGGCCATGGCTACCTTGATGCCTTCCATGAAGCCATTCATAAAATACAGCGCCAAGCCCAGCTTGAGCTCGTTAACCCGGCCCTTTTTGGTCAGGTTGTCCCAGAACTTATTGGCAAACTTACGCGTGGGTTGTTCCTTCGGCGCCAGTCCCAGACGATCGGCGTAATGCGCCAGACCATGCATAATATGGGTGATAGGCAGTTCACGCGGGCAACGTGCGATACAGTTGTAACAGGACGTACACATCCACATGGATGTAGAAGTCAGCACTTCTTCACGCTTGCCGGCGCGAATCATCATGAAGATTTCCTGCGGCGGATGCTCCCAGTAAGGACCCAGCGGACAGGAACCTGCACATACGCCACACTGCATGCACATGTTAACCCACTCGCCTTCTTCCACATTCGCCCGAACTTCGTTCAGGAAATCGTTACGGTATTTTTCAACCATGCTTTGATTCAGGTTACTCATATGCCTGCTCCTAGAACTTGAATGGGCTCATGCCGATTTTCTCAATCGTGGCCGCCATCTCATTGATGATTTCCGGTGCACGTTCGATATCGGTAATCGCAACTTCATGGGTGGTCACGCGTTCGGGTTCCAGACTCAGCGTCTGCAGGGTGTCATCCACCTTGCTCATACGAATATTGGCCATTTCTGAACCTTTAACAAAGTGACACTGATAGTTCTCGCCCTTCTTGCAACCCATTAGCACCGCGCCATCATAACCACTGTTCAGTGCATCGGTAATCCAGATGAGGTTGACCGAACCCAGACAGCGAACCGGCACCACACGCACGAAGGCGCTATATTCCACCCGGTTCATGGCCGCCATATCCAGTGCAGGATAGGCATCATTCTCGCAGGCCAATGCCAGAATGCGCGGTTTTTCCTCGAATTCATCCGGGATATCGATGTTCTTGATCTGATGACCGACAGAATCCACCGAGTAGTTTTCGAAGGAAATCACGCGTACCGGGCAGGCGCCCATACAGGTACCGCAACGACGGCAACGGGATTCGTTGAACACGGGAAAACGCTGTTCGTCTTCGTCGATGGCGCCGAAGGGGCATTCCACCGTACAACGTTTACACTGTGTGCAACCCTCACGGCGGAAGTGCGGATAACTCAGGTCACCGGCGCGGGGATGCGCGGCGCGACCCTTGCCGGCATTTTCAACAGCCTGAATGGCCTTCATCGCGGCACCCACGGCATCTTCCATTGCCTGCTGCATGTCCATCGGACGACGAACCGGCCCGGCGGTATAAATACCGGTACGGCGGGTTTCATACGGGAAACAGATGAAATGGGAATCATTGAAGCCCATGGTCAGCTGGGGAATATCCTTACCCTGGCGATAGTCCAGATTAAGTACGGAAGCAGAATTGGTTTTCCATTCACCCGGTTCATCCTGAGCGACTTCATCAATATTCAGGCCTGAGTTTGCTATCTGACCGGTTGCCAGCACTACCAGGTCGACTTTTTCACTGGTGTCTTCATTCAGAATCAAATCCTTGAACTTGACTTCCAGCTCGCTGCCAGCCGTGGCCACTTCCGTGACACAACCCTTGGTAAAGGTCACGCCCTTGCGCTGACCGTTGCGATAGAAATCTTCGCCACCGGCACCCGGCATACGCAGATCGGTATAAATGACATTGGTGTCAATCGCTGGATTTTGATCCTTGAAGTACATGGCCTGTTTGACCGAAGTCGAACAGCAGTGACCGGAACAATAATTCAGATGTCCTTCCTTATCACTGCGCTGACCGGCGCACTGAACAAAAGCTACGCTTTTAACTTCCTTGCCGTCTTTGGTCTTGATCGGAGCACCATCAGCTTCCAGTGCCATGGCATCCAGTTCAGCCTGGGTCACAACATTGTCAGATTTTCCGTAGCCTAATTCGGGCAACTGGCTGGCATCGTATTCGGTATACCCCGAAGCCTGTACTATCGCGCCGAAGTTATCCGTGGCAGTCGAACCGCTTTCGGTCGTGATGTCCGCTGAAAAACGACCGGGCGCGCCGGAGGTTTTGGTCAGAGTGGAATTCAGATGCACCGTGATCTTATCGCTGTCTTCGATGTATTTGATCAGATCCGCCACACCGGTATCTTCCGGGTCGGCATAGGGCGATTTTTGCGGAATACGCTTCCAGGATTTCGCCGCCGCGCCGCCCAGAACTCCACTGCGCTCAACGATGGTCGCGGGATAACCGGCCTTAGCCAGTTCTACCGCTGCGGTCATGCCGGTGATGCCACCGCCCACAACCAGCACATGGCGGTTATAAGAGGTTTCTTCATTGCCCTTCGGTGGCGTGCAGAACTTGGCCTCAGTCACAGCCATGCGCACGTAATCGTCAGCCATGTCCTGCGTGGTTTCCTTCGCCTCGTCCGTATCAGGACGAACCCAGATAACGCCTTCACGAATATTGCCACGGGTGATGGCGACATCTTTAAAGTTAAAGGCTTCGACTTTGGCGCGACGCGAACAGGCGCAAATCGCAACCCGGTTGATGCCTTCATTGTCGATGTCATCCTGAATCATCTTGATGCCTTCGGCATTACACAGGAATTCATGTTCTTTTGCGATCGCCGCTTTGGCGTCGCGTGTTGCCACCTGTGCCATCTGCGCGGTATCGAGTCGGTCTCCGATGCCACAACCTTGACAGATATAAGCACCTATTTTCATTTTATCAGCCACTGCTTAACCCTCCGTACCGGCGACGCGATTGACCACCTGAATAGCGCGCAAGGCGCTGGCGGTGGCGCTTTGAACTGCGCGGTTAACGTCCAGCGCATCGGCTGAACAACCAGCTGCAAAAATCCCGCCGTTGGCTTCGTCTTCTTCGATGAAGCCATGTTCGTTAACAACTACCTTCATGGGGAAGTCGCCTGCTGGCACACTGGGCTGCATACCCACGGCCAGCACGACCAGATCATGTTCATTTTCGTAGCGATCATAACCTTCGGTATTGACGCCACGCAGAATCGGATTTTTGTTGCCCTTGTTCTCGACGATATTGGCAACCTTGGACTTGATAAAGGTCACTGTCTCGTCTGCTTTAACCGTCTGGAAGAAGTTATCAATACGGTCAATGGCTCGAATATCGATATAGTAAATCGTGGACTTGCCATCATCGCCGTAACGCTCACGCACATAGGTCGTCTGCTTGAGTGAGGCCATGCAGCAGATACGCGAGCAATGCTTGAGGTGGTTGCGATCACGCGAACCGGCGCACTGAATGAAGGCGATGTTCTTTGCTTCAGCGCCATCGGAAGGACGCAGCAGCTTACCGCCGGTCGGACCATGCGGGTCCATCAACCGTTCAAACTCAACGCTGGTGATGACATTATCAAAACGGTCATAACCATAGGGCTGGATTTTGTTGGCATCATACGGCTGCCAACCGGTAGCCCAGATGATCGCACCGACGGTAATGCTGCTGGACTCTTCCTGCATTTCCAGATCAATCGCATCATACTTGCAAGCCTCTTTGGCCGCAGTCGCGTCCGCTGTGCCGATGATCTGTGGATCCAGCACATAGTGCTGGGGGTAACTCATGCGACTAGGCAGGTAGGCACCTTTGCGCTTGCCCAGGCCATAATTCATTTCGTCGTCAAATTCGGCTGCCACCGCATCGGCACAGTCGCCACAGGCGGTGCAATTGCTGTTGACGTAACGCGGCCGGGTTTTCAGGGTAACGCTATAGTTCCCCTCTTCACCGGACACCTCGGCCACTTCCGTCATGGTCAGCAGACGAACGTTCGGGTTCATCTTAATCCGACGCTGGTTAATTTCCTGCCCACAGGTGGGGTGACAAAGCTTGGGGAAATATTTGTACAGCTTACTTACCCGCCCGCCGACACTCGGTTCTTTTTCCACAAGAATGACTTGTTTACCATATTCCGCAGCCTCGAGTGCCGCTGTCATTCCACTGATGCCCCCGCCTATGACAAGGATTGTTTCATTGGTAGCGATAATATCCGCCATCGACTCTACTCCTCTCGGATGTCGATTATTGAAGTTAAGGAGATGAACAGATTTACTGCTCCTTCCCCTTCGCCCACACAAGACTCCTGTGCTTGAGACAGAAGCCTCTGAGATGTCTGTGTAAAACCGCTATTTTGTTAGTCTTGCCAAAATATGTCCAGCGCAATAAACAAGCTGCCAGAGCAGCATAATAGCGGTGGGCTACATTGAACCATTAACAGCAGAAACTCAATTCATATTTATCTTGTTCCGTATAAATTGAATTTATTTTCATTACGAATAACCCTTTACCGCACTCAAGCATTGCCCCGGTTTGCGACCTGATTCATAAACATTTTTTATACTTTAATAGTATTCATCCAGCCCGGCAAACAGCGCCATGCCAAAATGATGTATATAGTATGTCCAGTAACTCATTCAGCTCAGCTTGCAGAAAATGCCGCCGTGCTATAATGAGTACGCCTCGGCATGAGCAAAACAGATATATCCAGATACAGATATATTCGTCAACATATAAGTATTTTATTATTATCCTAATAATCCTGATTAGCCCACAAGGAAATTCGGCGCATAATAATGCATCCTCCGTTGATTACGCAAAACCCGCAGATAATTTAGGGTCATAAATTTTAAGGTTCGCACAATGTCTACTCCACAAACCGCTGTTGCTGAAAGTGACGGTCGTATCGAAGTAAAAAATACTACTTGTTATATGTGTGCCTGCCGTTGCGGTATTCGCGTCACTCTGCGTGACGGCGAAGTGCGCTATATTCAGGGCAATCCTGATCACCCGCTGAACAAAGGTGTCATCTGTGCCAAGGGCGCGTCCGGGATCATGAAACAGTATTCCCCTGCGCGCCTGAGCAAACCTCTGCGCCGTAAAGCCGGAGCCAACCGGGGCGATGCGCAGTTTGAAGAAATTTCCTGGGATGAGGCTTTCCAGATCATGAGTGAGCGGCTGGCGCACATCCGCAAAACCGATCCCAAAAAATTCGCCCTGTTTACCGGTCGCGATCAGATGCAGGCGCTGACCGGCCTGTTTGCCAAACAGTTCGGCACCCCCAATTACGCGGCCCACGGCGGTTTCTGCTCGGTCAACATGGCCACGGGCATGATCTACACCATCGGCGGTTCGTTCTGGGAATTCGGCGGTCCGGATCTGGAGCGCGCCAAGTTATTCATTATGATCGGCACCGCCGAGGATCACCATTCCAACCCGATGAAAGTGGCCCTGTCCCAGTTCAAACGCAATGGTGGCCGTTTTGTTTCCATCAACCCGGTACGCACCGGCTACTCGGCCATCGCCGATGAATGGGTGCCGATTAAGCCCGGCACCGACAATGCTCTATTCCTCGCCATTATTCATGAACTCATCAGCCAGGGTCTGTACGACCGCGACTTTCTGGTGCAATACACCAATGCCGCCGAGCTGATCAATCTGGATGAAGCCAGTAATGATTTCGGCATGTTCGTGCGCATCAAGGAAATGGAAGTCGAAGAAGGTTGCTACGATCCCCAAAACAAACTCTGGTGGGACAGAAATAGTGACACCCCGGTGAACACCCTGACCGAAAAGGCCGATCCTTATTTACTGGGTGAATTCGAGCTGGAAGACGGCACCCCGGTCAAACCCTCGTTCCAGCTGCTCAAAGAGCGGGTGGAAAAATATACTCCCGAATGGGCTGCCACCATCACTGGCATCCCCAGCAAAACCATCAAGCGACTGGCCTATGAAATGGGCATTACCGCCCGCGATGAAAAAATCGAATTGCCTATCGCCTGGACCGATGTCTGGGGCAACGAGCATGATACCGTAACCGGCAACCCGGTGGCCTTCCACGCCATGCGTGGTCTGGCCGCTCATTCCAACGGTTTCCAGACTATTCGCGCCATGTCGATTCTGATGACCCTGCTCGGGACGATTGATCGTCCCGGCGGCTTCCGCCATAAGGCCCCCTTCCCACGTCCGATTCCACCCTGCGCCAAGCCGCCAAAAGGACCGGATGACGTACAAGCCAATACGCCGCTAAACGGCATGCCGCTGGGCTGGCCGGCGGATCCGAATGATCTGTTCGTCGATGAAAACAACCAGCCGGTACGCATCGACAAGGCCTTCTCCTGGGAGTATCCCCTGTCCGCCCACGGCCTGATGCACAATGTGATTACCAACGCCCATCGCGGCGATCCCTATTCCATCGATACCCTGATGATTTTCATGTCGAACATGGCCTGGAACTCCACCATGAATACCGATGAAGTTCGCCGCATGCTCAACGACAAAAATGAGGACGGCGAATACAAGATCCCGTTTATTATCGTTTCCGACGCCTTTCAATCGGAAATGGTGGCTTTCGCCGATCTGGTGTTGCCCGATACAACCTATCTTGAACGGCATGACGTCATGTCCATGCTGGACCGGCCTATTTCCGAATTCGATGGCCCAGTCGATTCCGTACGCGTGCCAGTTGTCCCGCCCATGGGTGAATGCAAACCTTTCCAGGAAGTCCTGATTGAACTGGGCACGCGGCTGAAGCTGCCCGCCTTTATGAATAACAAAGGCGAGCGAAAATACCGTGACTATCCGGATTTTATCACTAACTTTGAAACCGAACCCGGTTCCGGCATCGGTTTTCTCGCGGGCTGGCGCGGCAAGGGCGGCGAAAAATTCATGATGGGCGAACCCAATCCTAAGCAGTGGGAAATGTATGAAAAAAACAACTGCGTATTTCATTATGAATTACCCAAGTCCTATCAATATATGCGTAACTGGAACCGCGGCTATTTGAAATGGGCACAGGCACATCGTCTGACCCGTTATGAAGAGCCGATCAACATTCATATTTATTCGGAAGTGCTGCAAAAATTCCGTCTCGCCGCACAAGGTAAACGCGCGGGCAAACAGCCGCCGGAACATTTGAAAAAACGTATCGAAACCCACTTTGATCCGCTGCCGTTTTATTCCGAAACCCTGGAAGGCCAACTCACCGACACGCATAAATACCCACTCAATGCGCTGACCCAGCGGCCTATGGCCATGTACCATTCATGGGATTCACAAAATGCCTGGCTGCGCCAGATCCATACCTATAACTATCTCTACTTGCATCCCTCGCTGGGACAAAAACACGGTTTTGGCGATGGCGACTGGATCTGGGTGGAATCCATGCATGGCAAGGTACGCTGCATGTGCCGTTTCAGCGAAGCAGTCGAACCCGGCACCGTCTGGACCTGGAATTCTATCGGCAAGGCCAGCGGCGCCTGGGGCCTGGACAAGGATGCCAATGAATCACGGCAGGGCTTCCTGCTTAATCATCTTATTTCAGAAGAACTGCCTGCCAATGAAGATGGCGATCATCTATCAAACTCCGATCCTGTCTCGGGACAGGCGGGCTGGTATGACGTGCGCGTGCGCGTATACAAAGCCGGGAACGACGAGGAAAAAGTCAGCTCGCCACAATTTGACCCCATGCCCGCCGTACCCGGCACCGGCATTCGGCGTAAATGGCAGGCTTACTTTGCGGGTAAGTTTCTGAAAAAAAATTGATTTAACGCAAAGGCGCAAAGAAATAAAAATGATGGGTATAGATATTTATATTTCTTTGCGAACTTTGCGTCTTTGCGTTGAAGTTTTACAAAAGTGAGTAATATTTAATGACACAACTGGCATTAGTTATCGATCTTAACGTCTGCGTTGGCTGTCACGCCTGCGTGACGTCCTGCAAGGAATGGAACACCTCTGGCGCAGCTGGAACCCTGTGCGATGACAATCCTTACGGCCAGGATCCGACCGGAACATTTTTCAACCGCGTACAAACTTACGAGATTGGCAAATTTCCCTATACCGAGACCGTCCACTTTCCAAAGAGCTGCCTGCATTGCGAAGATCCACCCTGCGTGCCGGTATGCCCTACCGGTGCCAGTTACAAACGTGAAAATGACGGCATCGTGCTAGTGGACTATGACAAGTGCATCGGCTGCCGTTACTGCTCCTGGGCCTGCCCCTATGGTGCGCGTGAGATTGATGAGCACGAGAAAGTTATGAAAAAATGTACCCTCTGCGTGGATCGCATTTATGATGAATCGTTGCCAAAGACCGAACGCAAACCCGCCTGTGTCATGGCCTGTCCCACCAGCGCTCGTCTGTTTGGCGATGTACACGATCCGCAATCCGAGGTTTCCATCGCCATCCGCGAACAAGGTGGTTATGCGCTGATGCCGGAATGGGGTACCCGGCCTTCGAACCATTACTTGCCGCGACGCAAGACACGCAAACATATTCATAAAGATGAACTGGTGCGGGCGGATAATCCGCTGAAGAAAGAACAACGAGATCATGCCGAACCTGTCGACGCACCGACACTGGACGATTCTACAAGCTGGTAATTCGCTTTGCGAATTACCAGCAGTAGCGAGGGACGAGTTGCTAGTGGCGAGGAAAACCTTGTCTGCAACTGCTTTAGCTACTGAATGATAAACTTAAGGTGTGACTAGCACCTGGCTACTAACTACTGGAGAAAACATGCATCCTGCATTTTCAGTTATTTTTCTAACTACCCTGATCGGCGTTGGCCAGGGTTTGTTTCTGGCTATTTTTACCGGCCAGAGTTATTCCGCCGTCGAGCTTTTGCCTACCGAAAGCAGCATTCAATTTTACGCCATGGGTTCGATGCTGGCGCTGGCTTTCCTATTTGCCGGTTTAATCGCCTCACTGTTCCATCTGGGGCACCCGGAACGCGCCTGGCGTTCAGCAACAAAATGGCGTACATCATGGCTATCACGTGAAGTCATCGTTCTTCCTCTTGTCATGTTTCTGATATTTATCTACAGCCTGATGCACTATTTCGGCTGGGACACCATGCTCTTCACCAGCAAGACAGGCGCCCACCTGCAACTAACCCTAATCGTCGGTGGCCTGGGGGTGATCGCCACCTTTACCCTGTTTCTTTGCACCGGTATGATTTACGCCGCTATCAAATTTCTGCAGGAATGGTCCAGCCCGCTCACCGTGATCAACTACCTGCTGCTGGGCACCTCGTCTGGATTTGTCCTGGCTACCGCATTTTCATCCTACAGCGCGCCGGGGCTGGTAAAATTTTATGGCATTTGGGCGACCATTATTACGTTTGCCGCCCTGCTCACTCGTAGCGCGGCCCTGCTGCGCAATGCCCGGATTAAATACAAATCCAGCATACAGACGGCTATCGGCATACGCCATAACCAGATTCAGCAAAAATCCATGGGCTTCATGGGCGGCTCGGTTAATACCCGTGACTTTGCCCATCATCAAACCCGACTGTTCCTGAAGTCGATTAAATGGATTTTTATGCTGCTGACTTTTTTCCTGCCCCTGCTGTTTCTCTGGTCTGGTATTGAACAGGGCCACGGCAGTACGCTTATCCTGGCCTTTCTGATTCAATATGTCGGTCTGCTTGCCGAGCGCTGGTTTTTCTTTGCCCAGGCCAATCATCCGCAAAATTTTTATTACCAAAGCATATAAATTTGATATTTTTCTTAATGCGGCAACAAAAATAAGAGACCCGGCAGAACTCCCATGTTGTACGGCGTACTACTGATTAGCTCCATTTTACTGCAGGCGGCAGCCGTCATTCAAAGTATCTATCTGCTGCGAACAACTGGCTGGCGCACACCATGGTTGTTATTAGTGGTCGCCATCAGCCTCATGCTGATACGCCGACTGAGTGAATTTTATCTTTACCTCAGCGGTCATCAGTTTCATTCTCCACAATTGTTTGCTGAGATTTTGGCTATCACAGCCTCGTTGCTATTACTGATCGCTCTGACTCGCCTGCAACCCATTATTGTCTCTACTGACGCGGTTCGCAAACAACTCAACAAAAGCAGACGGCAACTACGCCAGGCGCAACATATGGCTAAACTGGGCTTCTGGGAATGGAATATCATTAGCAATGAATTCAACTGTTCCGATGAAATGGCCTGCATGCTGGCCTGCCGAAAAGATAAAACCGATCGCAGCTTCCAGGGGCTGCTGGAGCGCGTGCACCAGCAGGATCGCCTCGCCTTTCGTGAAAAAATGAACAACGCACTGTATGAACATGAATCATTTGATATCAAGCACCGCCTGATTATAAAAGACGAGCCCATTCACAATATCTGGCACCAGGCCGAGGTCATTTATGACAAGGCTGGACGACCCGAGTACGTCTATGGAATTTTGCAGGACATTACCGAGCAGACTCTGGCCCAGCAACGCCTGGCCGAGATCAACACCAACCTGCGCCAGCAACAGATCGAACTGGCCCACTCTACTCGTATGGCCACCCTGGGTGAAATGGCATCGGGCATTGCCCATGAGATTAATCAGCCTCTGGGTGCCATTTTGATCTATGCCAATGGCGGCAAAAATCAGCTGGCAGAATCCAGTCTGTCCATCTCGGAGACCGGCGAACTTTTCGAGCAAATTGTCACCCAGGCCGAACGTGCGGCCGAGATTATCAAGCGCATGCGCGCCTTCGTTCGCAAAGAAGATGTACATATTCAGGAAATTGATCTCGCCGCACTCATTAAACGCGTCATTGCCTTTATCCACGCCACCAATCTTTCCCCCAAACTAACATTTGAAGCCGAGTGTGAACCGTCTCTGCCCACAGTCCAGGCGGATACCATTCAGATAGAACAGGTGATTACCAACCTGATCCTCAATGCTATCGAATCTATGGAGCAGGCCAATAGTCACTACCAGGTGATTCGGATCCATACCTGCACTCAGGACAGTCATTTTGTCCAGATCAGCATCAGTGATACGGGACCCGGCGTTGCCGAGGATATTCAGGATCGGCTGTTTGATCCTTTCTTTACCTCAAAGGCTAAAGGACTGGGACTCGGTCTGTCCATCTGTAAAACTATTATCGAAAATTATGATGGAAAACTGGAACTGCTAACTGGTTCAGGTCAATCCGGCGCCACATTCCAATTCACCCTGCCCACAAAAGGATAGTTACCTGGATGGACAAACACGATTTCTGCATCTACATCATCGATGATGATAAGGGCATGCGAGATTCACTCACCTGGCTGGTCAAGTCCAGTAACTACGATGCTGTTGCCTTTGAAAATGCCGAGTCTTTTATCGAGAACCTCCCGGACAATCAACTGGGTTGTGTCATTGCCGATATTCGCATGCCGGGTATGTCTGGGCTGGAGTTATATCAGAAACTGGTACAAATGAATTTCCAGATGCCGGTGATCATCATTACCGGCCATGGCGACATTTCCATGGCAGTAAAGGCATTAAAGGACGGTATTTTTGATTTTGTCGAAAAGCCCTTCGATGATCGGGTTATCCTCGACAGTATCAGCATGGCGATACGTTACTGCAAAAATCAGCGGGAGCAACGCTCCATTCAGGAAATGCTGCATGAGCGATTTGAAACGCTGACTTCGCGAGAAAAAGAAGTGATGGACAAAATCGTCCTCGGCCTCTCAAACAAACAAATTGCCGCCCGCCTGAATATCAGCATCAAGACCGTTGAAGTACACCGCTCACGGGTAATGGAAAAAATGCAGGCTGACTCGCTCGCGGCACTGGTTCGTATGTCGCTGAAAATATAGACAATTCCAAATCATTAAGGCAACATGGAGCTATCTGCTGCGAACAGAATTAATCCATGTTAAAATATTTATATTGATTTTAATTGATCACATGCCTGCCTTTAGTACCTTAGAAATAATTTTCTGTGCATTTTTCAGAAAACTTATTTCGTGAAGGTACTTATCTTGTGCTTTATCCAGGTTAGGCCAGGTACCTATTTATTTTACTGACGGTTAGTACGCTATGAAACTTCCTCTCTGGCCATTAAAATTTGCTCTGCGTGGCATTCCGGATGCTATTCATTCCCGCCTGCTCAGCCATGGTTTTAATCATCTGTTAAAAGGACAATGTTTCAGCTCAAAACTGGACTATTTACAGGGCAAGCGGCTCTGGCTGACGATTACCGATACCGGCAATACTTGGCGTTTCCGCATTCAGGATGACCGTTTCCTGCCCGATCAATTGCAAAGCGACCCGGAAATACATATCAGTGGCAAGCTGAATCACTTCCTGCTACTCGCCACCCGTAATGAAGATCCCGATACTCTGTTCTTTGCTCGCCAGCTGAGCATGGAAGGCAATACCGAGGATGGGCTGTACCTGAAAAACATGATCGATGCGATGGAGTTCGATTCCGAAGCGCACTTCAAAGCTTTCATTGGCGAAGCCATTGGAATTCGCCTAGCCGCCCAGTTCAAGCGTCTGGATCTGGGACGGCATCTAAATACCCTGATCAACTCTTAGTCCCGGAACAATCAAAGGAATGGGCAAGCTAAGCCAGGCTTGCGTATTATTCATTTCCTTCCTTTACTTTTTTCAACGTCCTGAGCATAACATCCACAGTTAAATCCAGCGTGTCTAGCCTGGCAGCGGCTTCCCGCCCTTCTTTTGTGGCTCGATAAAAATGCGGCGTCATAATAAGCAGGTCATGAATCTGTTTATTATTGATAAGGCCGGTTTTAAATTGAAGCGGTTGACTATCGCCTACAGAAAACCCAAGCTTTTCATACCGGGAAAGATCCTGAAGAGGTGTTCGTTTAACTTTGCTATAGATTATTTCTCTTAACTCGATTAAATGATCAGGCCCGGGCTCAACAAGAATAATCCTGCTACCCGACTTTAATATTTTATTGAAGCCTTCAAAACTCTGAAAACCAAATACACATAAAATAATATCGACACTGTCGGCTTCGATAGCCGGTCGCCTGTTTGTGCCCACCAGCCAGCTTATCTGTTTATTTCGTTTGGCCGCTTCATGGATGGCGGCTTTTGAAATATCCATGCCGATAAAGGACATCTCGCCGCTATTATTTTTATTCTGAAAATAATTGAACACATAATCAAGATAATAGCCCTCGCCACAACCCGCATCCATCAGGCAAGATGTTTTGTTATCACCATGATATGAATATATGATTTGCGCCAGGCGCCTGGCAACTGGCTCATATATCCCTGAATTCAAAAACCGGGATCGCGCCAGCACCATCTCTTTACTATCACCAGGATGCCTAGTGCGCTTATGCTGCGCGGGCAACAAATTTACATAGCCCTGACGGGCAATATCATAAACATGCCCATTTTCACATACCAGTTGTTTTTCCAGATAATCAAACCCCAGCCCATCGATAGGACAGGCCAGATTATGCGCCTTTATAATTGTCATTGATTTATTCTGATAACAGCCCTGTCGGGCTTTTTATTCGACCCAGATCGCACAACCTGTTTGACATAAAGGTCAAATTTGAACGTCTTGAAGCAGATGAATGAAGTCTTCGAAATTTTCGGGGCCGGCAGGATATCTTTTCGTGTTTTGACTGTTTTTCTCCCACGACGCCCTGGAATCAAGATGTAAATGGGCGCCGATGCTGCGATCCGTATCGCCCTCCAATAAGCCGGCGGGAACCCACATATAATTGCCCATGTTCATTAGATTGGGAACCGGACTGCCACAGACGCTGCAAAAGTCTGATTTGAATCCGTTATCTTTTGTGTAGGACGATATTTTATTTTTTCCGCTGATCCACCGGAAGCTGTCAACACTCGTTATAAAAGAAGAACATGACGATGACCCCGTTGTTTTTTGGCAAAGAGAACAGTGACATTGATATAAATTCGGCAATTTATCAAACAGCTCAAATTTTACTTCACCACAAAGACACGTCCCTTTCATCGAATTCACCCTTTTTGCTGTTTTCTGCTGGTTAAATTAAGCCCCCGACTGATCTCCCTTCCAGTTCATACCCGCTTCTTCATGCCAGAACCCATTGCACCATTCCTGCTGTGCAAAGCGATCCTGCATAATATTGGCTGCTTCGAGCGCGCTATGTTTTTGATCAACCACCTCACGGAACAGGCTAATCAGTTCATCCATAGGTCCGGCTTCAGGCGACAGGCGCGCCACCTCCACCCCCATCTCCATCAGCCGGTTCATTTCGCCTATCAGGTTGCAGGGCACGCCGGACTGCAACTGAATACCATTGACGGTGAACAGTTCCTGGCCTTCCTGGGTTTGCAAAGGCAGACCGTTCTCGTCGCTGATGCAGCGCAACTCGCATTGATCCTTGGGTACGTTGTCCGCCCGGGCGGTGAAACAACGGGCGGAAAATGACAGCGGCAGACGACCGTAAACCAGCACTTCGGTTTCAAGCGCAGCCGGTTTTTCCGCCACCAGCCGCTGCAAGGTGGATTGCCCCAGTTCAAAGGGCATCACCCAGCGCCCGGCACCGCAGTCATGTAACACCTTCAGGGTGCCGGCGTTGTAACTGTTAATGTGCGGCCCGGCGACGAAGTTATTTTTGCCGTCCAGCAAATGCACCGCTGATATATCATTAGCCTCGACGCTGTAGCGACCATTGCTACAGATTTTTTCCAGCCGCGACAACTCGGAATCGGCTTCCAGCAGAATCAGGGTCGAGAGCACCACCTCTTTGCCGGCAGCACTTAACTGTTCAGCAATCTCTAACCAGTCTTCCAGCTTTAATTCTCGACGCTTGGCACAGACGACTTCGCCCAGATAAACAATATCTACCGGCCAGTCTTGTACCTGTTTATAAAACGCTATAACTTTTTCTTTCGGCCAGAAATACTGTAATGGCCCTAACGACAACTTCATGTTCTTTTACCTTTTAACTTTTTCATCGGTAAGTGTACATGTGGGCACAAAAACCGTGCCCATCCTACCAAATTGTTGGGCTTCGCCATAAAGAGCATGGCTCTGCGCCAACCTACATATGTTATTGCCATGGTCGGTGCAACGCGCCGAGAGTATGCGAGCGACCTTCGGAAACATGATCGAGTGCGGCGACCCAGTCCGCTTCCGGCGAGTAGTTGTCAGGATCCTGCTGGCAACGATCCAGCGCGCTGCGCATGACCCGGGTAACCTGTTTCACATAGGCGGGACTGCGCTGGCGGCCTTCCACCTTGATCGCGGCAATGCCCATTTTTACCAGCTCAGGCAGGATCTCCAGCGTGTTGAGACTGGTGGGTTCCTCCATGGCGTAAAATACATCATCGCCTTTAACCTTGAAGCGGCCCTTGCATAAGGTCGGATAACCCGCCGCTTCGTCTTTCTGGTAGCGATCGATTAACACGCCGTTGAGACGTGACTGGCGTCCCTGCGGGGTTTCTTCCCAACGCACGGCTTTGGCCGGGGAACAGACTCCGCATGTATTGGGTGACTCGCCGGTAACATAGGACGACAGGGCGCAACGGCCTTCCACCATCACGCACAGGCTGCCAAAACCAAATACTTCCACCTCGACGGGACTGTTGTCGATTACGCTTTTCACCTGGCGCAGGGACAGAACGCGCGGCAACACCACCCGTTGGATATTGAAGTGCTTGTGGTAAAAGGCAATGGCATGAAGATTGGTGGCCGATCCCTGTACCGACAAGTGCAGGCGCAAATCGGGAAAATGCTCGACGGCATACTGCATCAACCCGGGATCGGCAAGAATCACTGCATCCACGCCCAGACTATCGGCATGCGCCAGCGCCTGTGTCCAGCGCGCAAAATGCTGCGGCTGGGGATAGGTGTTCAGGGCCAGCAGCACCTTGCTGCCCTTGTCATGCGCATAGTCGATACCCTTGCGCGCCTCGGCTTCATCAAAATTCAGGCCGGGGAAGTTACGTGCATTGGTGTCATCACGAAACCCCATGTAGACCGCATCGGCGCCATTGTCGATGGCCGCACGCAGGGCCGGCAGGCTGCCTGCCGGACACACCAGTTCAATCCCACTATTAACCGCAACCATTTACTTGTTCTCCAAATGCCATACCCTGATAACTCCCGCGCCGTTGCAATTCTTCCGCAATGGCATTTAATACCCGCCACTTCATTGAGCACCAGCCTGGCGCCAGTAAAATGGATTCCGATGCAGTGCCGGTAAGCCGGTGATAAATTATGTCAGCCGGGGTCTGTTCCACCATATCCGCCACCAGCTGCACATAGTCATTCAAACCAATCGGCGTAAATTCATTGCGCCGCCATTCATTCGCCAGCCGGGTTCCCTTGACCACATGCAGGGGATGAATCTTCAATCCATCCACACCCCACTCCAGCACCCGCTGCAGGCTGATCTGCACATGCTCGGCGGCCTCACCAGGCAAACCAGCAATCAGATGGGTGCAAACCTGCAGTCCCCGGCTGCGTGCGGCTTTCACCGCATGCACATATTCCTCATAGCCGTGACCGCGATTGACCCGCGCCAGGGTGTCATTAAAGCTGGACTGCAGGCCCAACTCCAGCCAGATCTCATGCCCGGCCTGCTGGTACTCCAACAGCAAATCCAGCACCTTGTCCGGCACGCAATCCGGTCGCGTACCAACCGATAAACCGATCACATCCTCTTCGGCCAGGGCGCGATCATACAGCGCACGCAGCTCATCCACATCCGCATAGGTATTGGTATAAGCCTGGAAATAAGCCAGATACTTGTGCGCGCCCGTGCGCTTGCGAATGACCTGCCGACCCGCTTCAATCTGTTGCTCCAGTGCGACCGGCTGACGGCTGTTGGGACTAAAGGACTGGTTGTTACAGAAGGTGCAACCACCGATCCCTTTGCTGCCGTCACGATTGGGACAGGTAAACGCAGCATCGATGGCCAGCTTGTGAACGCGCTCGCCATAACGGGCCAGCATCGCCTGACCAAAAGTATGCACGTAATGGGATAATATCATCCGGAATGTCGCTCCCGGAGTAAATATTCATGTTTAAAGGCTGCTTTCTTACGCAATGATCAGTCCGCCAAAACGGATATATTTTATCCGAAACGAGCAATAGTATGAGCTTGGTGACAGATGTTATTGATACAGATCAAAAAAAGCAAATGAGTCAACTATTATTCCGCGCAAAAATACCTTGTGTTTTGAGAGTGAAATAGTCACCCATTCACTCTGCACCCTCCGGGATTATCAATGACTGGTACCCTCAGACCGGTGGGTTTTGTTGTAAACATTGTATTTCCCTGAAGGTTTGTTCATGGGCAAACGCTTTATTTCTTTTAAGGTCTTTGCGTCGTAAACGATCACCGCCCCGTCCCGATCCCAGATACTCAGCAGGGCGTGGCTACCATCACGATCGAATTCGACATGCGCAGCCGTCTTGCCCGGTGCCGGGCGCAACGTTTTTATAATTTTCAGGGTTTTCTTGTCGATGATATGCACAGCATCCCGATTCGGACCGAAAAACACATCAACCCAGGCATAGGGCGAATTTTCATGACTGCGCATAAAGAAACCGGGACCCAGGGTCTTGATGCGCTTGATGGTTTTCCAGCTCTGCATGTCGATAATGCTGACTTCGGCTTTTTTGAGATTGGGCGTGGCCATCACCCGGCGACCCTGATACATCCAGCTGATGCCCGACCCCAGATGCGGCATACCGGACAGGTCCAGATCGGCTATTTTTTTGCCGACAATCAAACTAACCACCTGACCCTTTTTGCCATTACGCGCCGCGCCCAGCAAATTGTTATAGGACGGATCAAAGAAAAAATCATCCAGGTAGTCATCCAATTTGATCCGGCGGATGGGAAACGGTCCCCGATCCACCGCGCCTTCCTGATAACGGTAATCATGCATGGGTCCATAAACCGGCGCGGGCTTGTCCCGGTAGCTGATCTCCCAGACTTCGGGAATATCTTTCAGCGCCACGATAAAGCTGCCGCGCGGCGGTGCGGCATACACCGCGCTGACACGCGATGATTTACCATCCAGCCCCCGCACCGGAATAATCTTGATCGGATCAAGGTTGCGCGCATCCAGCAATACCAGGCTATGCGGAAGATAGTTGCCCACCATGACATAACGCCCATCACCCGAAACCGCCAGATTACGCGAGTTGATGCCGACCCGGATCTCGGCCACCATTTTAAGATTGTACATGTCGAACTTGCTGACCCAGCCGCCGCGCGAGGCAAAATAAACGTAGCGGCCATCGGGCGAATATTTGGGTCCGCCATGCAGGTTCAGGTGGGTCTTGAAACGCATCAGAGGCTCAAAACGATCGCCATCAAGGATGGTCACATGATGATCGCCCAGCTCCACCACCACGAACAGGTTAAGCGGATCGGCATCGTAAACCGGCTTGTCCGGCAAACTTCCGTAAGGATGAAACACCTTATGCGTTGCCTGCATTTTCGCCCGGCCCCATTTGGGTATGTAGTCCAGCGGGGTGTAGATATACTTCACCAGGGCATCGATTTGCGCATTAGTGAGCTGATCGCCCAGGGCGGGCATCTGGGTGGCGGGTCGACCGTCACGAATCACCGTGGCCGCCTTCTTCTTCGGCAAGCGGGTTAAATTGCCAGGCAGCAGGGCCTCGCCCATGCCCCCCAGACGATCCTTGCCATGACATTGCGCGCAGTGTTTTTGATACAGCTTAGCGACTTCTGTTTTGGCTGTGGCGTCTGAAATGCCAAAGACCAGCAACAGGCAGGTCAGAAAAAATGTTTTATGAATGGAGTTGTTCATGCTTCGACGGGCTCGGCCCGAACGCTGTCATTAATCAGACCGGGGATTAAAAATTTATACATCAGGCGCTTTCCTTCCGGCTCCAGGGGCGGTTCTGCAGGCGTGTGCCGCCAGCTTCTATGCCGATCTCTTCATCATCGAGATAACAGGCCGGATCTTCTTCCCAGGCGTCACCGCTGAGCTGGTAAGCCCGCACCCGGGTATTGCCGCCACAGATATCCAGATAAGAACAGCGGCCACAGCGGCCTTTCAGCGGTCGTGGCCGGGACTTGAGTCCCGCCATCAACGGCTCTGAGGTATCCTGCCAGATCTCGGAGAATGGCCGCTGCCTGACATTACCGAGATCATAATTCCACCAGAAAGTATCGGGATGCACATTACCGAGGTTGTCGATGTTGGCAATATTCACGCCCGATGAATTACCGCCCCATTGCGCCAGCCGGGCGCGCATGGCCTCGACTTTATCCGGGAAGTGGCGCGCCACCCAAAACAGCAGGTAAACCCCGTCGGCATCGTTATTGCCACTGACAAACTCCCGCCTGCGGCCTGCCTGAATATCGTCCCAGCAGGTATCGAACAGCAAATCCATCGCCTCACGGGTCATTTTATGCTGCACATCATGCCGGCGGTTTTTGTTGCCGCGTCCGGCGTAGTTCAAGTGCGACAAATAAAACTTGTCAATACTTTCCTCATTCATCAATTGCAACAGGGCGGGCAGCTCATGCGCGGTATCCGTAGTAAGCGTAAAACGCATGCCCACCCGCAGACCCGCATTCCGGCAAAGTCTCAGGCCGCGCATGGATTCATCAAAGGCGCCCAGCTTGCGCCGAAAATAATCATGCGTATCACGCAAACCATCAATGCTGATGCCGACATAGTCATAACCGATGTCGGCGATCTGCCTGATATTGTCTGCACCGATCAAGCTGCCGTTACTGGAAAGCCCGACATAGAAGCCCATGTCTTTGGCGCGTTTCGATATGTCGAAAATATCCGGGCGCAACAGCGGCTCGCCGCCGGACAAAATGAGCACCGGCACCCGAAAGCCTTTCAGATCATCCATGACGGTGAAGACTTCCTCGGTAGACAATTCACCGGGAAAATCTTTATCCGCAGAAATAGAGTAGCAGTGCCGGCAGGTGAGATTGCAACGACGAAGCAAATTCCAGATCACCACCGGGCCGGGTGGCTGTCGCGTGGCCTGCAATAATCGGCCTTCGGCCAGTTCACGCATATAGTGGGAAATTCGGAACATGCTTCACCTATTCCCGATTAATTCCGTTCGTCCTTCGACAAGCTTCCTTCGACAAGCTCAGGACGAACGGAATCAATCGGAGTCTCCTTAAGTCGCAGACCGGTTTTTTTCAGAATCCGGCTGCTGAACAGTACATCATGAGCACGGTTGTCAGCGCCCAACAAGGCCGCAATCTGTGCAACATAGTGCAGGGCCTGCTCACGGTCGTGCGCATGGACCATGGCAAAAAGATTATAGGGCCAGTCCGGCAGTCGGCGCGGGCGATGATAGCAGTGGCTGACAAACGCCAGCGCCCCCACTTTCTCACCCAGGCGATCTATTCGTTCATCCGGCACATCCCAGACACTCATGCCGTTGGCCTGATAACCCAGGGCATAATGGTTGGGCACCACCCCGATGCGGCGGATAATGCCCGCCTCCTGCATGCGTATAATTCGTTGTTTCAGATCGCTCGCAGAAATGCCAAGCTGTTCGGCAAGCTGATCGTAGGGGCGTGGCGTCAATGGCAGGCCACTCTGGGTGGCGACAATAATACGCCGGTCCAGACTGTCAATGTCGCCATGATCAACCTTCGTCAGCATCGCCATCATGCGTTCTCTGTATCCTCTACCTTTAACTCAAGGTGAATAAAATATTCCTTTAGCTTCGGCATATTATAAACCGGCAGGCCGCAGCTTTTTTCGATTTCACGATTGACTTCAGCAACTCGCTGCTCGCTCTCCGTCGCCAGTACGAACCACATATTGAAGGCATGCTCACGCCGGTAGTTATGCGCCACCTCCGGAAAACTGTTGACAATATCCGCGACGCTTTCAAATACATCATCCGGGACCTTCATGGCCGCCAGACTAAACGCCCCGCCCAGTCGATCGGCCCGGTAGAGAGGGCCAAAACGGCTCAGCACCCGCTGTTCCAGCAAACGCTGCAGTCGCGCAAGCAGGCTTGCTTCATCCGTTCCCAACGCTGCTGCCGCTTCGGCATAAGGTTGGTCGCAAACCGGAAAGCCCGTCTGCAACTGGTTGATGATTTGCCGATCCAGCTCATCCAGTTTCATTTTCATGATGACGATACACCGCTTATACCGTTCAGCGGCGTCTGGTAAACCGCGCCACATTGTTTGAAGCGACGATGGGAGAATAACACCTCATGGGGAATGTCCTGCAGACTGCAACGCTCAATGAGAAAGGCCAACTTATCCATGACCTGTTCACGATTGCGTCCGTGGATCATGCTAAAAAGATTATAGGGCCAGTCCGGCAAACGCCGGGGACGCCGATAGCAAAGGGTTATGAATTCAAACCGGCCAATACATTTCCCCAAGGCGGATATATGCTCGTCCGGAATATCCCAGACCACCATGGCATTGGCGCGGTAGCCCAGCTCACGATGACGCACGATCACCCCCATGCGCTTGATCAGTCCACGCTCAAGCAGGCTGCGAACACATTCGATTACTTCGCTTTCAGGCATACCGATAGTCTTGCCAATCTCGGCATAGGGATGCGACATCAGGGGTAAGCCGCGCTGGATGCCAACAATGACCTTGCGATCGCGCTCATCCAGCTCCCCCAGCGGCGGCTGAACAACAGGGCTGAGCCGTTTCATATCCACTGGAGGTCAAAGCCCAGGTCAATATGAAAATCTTCCAGCATGGGCAGGCTCATGAGCGCATAGCCGCATTCATGCTCGATATGCGTAATCACTTCATCCAAGACCGGCTGGTTTTCTGCCGTCAATACAAACCACAGGTTGAAATGGTGCTCACGCTGATAGTTATGGTTGACCGCTTCATAGCTGTTGATGATTTCGGCAATGCGCTCGATATCCTCTTCGGGCACCGCCATGGCGGCCAGGGTGCTGACACCCACACCGTTGGGACGAAATACCGCCCCCACCCGGCTGATGACTCCGGCCTGTTTTTTTTGCCGCAGGGTTTCCAGTACCTCGGTTTCGCTGACCCCCAGCATCTCGGCCATATCGGCAAAGGGTGCGGTACTCAGCGGCAGAGCATGCTGAAAATCATTCAGCAGATGATATTCCAGCTGTTTTTTCCCGTCCCGATTCTTTTTCTGCGCAGGCATAGCGGCTATCCATTTAAAGACCGATGCGATAAGCACGACTGGTCATGAAAATACCGCTGGGCTTGACTGCTGGCAACCTGGCCTTGAGCTTGAAATTTTGTGTGTCATAGACACTGACACGGTTATCATCACGTGAGGAAATCCAGACCTCCTCTCCTCGCGGTGTAAACTCCATATGCAGAACAGCCTTACCCGGTTTCAGGGTGTGAATCTTTTTTAACGAGAGCGTGTCGATCACTTCGACCGTATCATTATTGGGGAAGGCGAAGTTTACCCAGATCTGATGCCCGTCCGGACGCGCCATGACAAACACGGGCTGACCATGCACCGCAATACGCGTTACCTCCTTCCAGCTGCGCCGACTGACCACCAGCACTTCATTTAAGCCCACAGCCGGTAAAAAGGCATATTGATCAGCAACCGCCCAGCCTTCCAGATGCGGCATCTTGTATACCGGCATACGCCGCCAGCCCTTGCCATAGTGATCAAGAATGCGTTTTACTCCGGCCTGGGGTCGCCACAGATCCAGTCGCACCAAGCCATCTTCACCAAACAGCCCGGCGATATAATAACGACCGTCCGGCGTAATCAGACCATCGTAAGGTTGCTTGCCAACCTTGTGGAATTTTGTAATTAGCGGTTTATTGCCCTTGCTAAAATCTGCAATCCAGATTTCCCCCGCGTCATAGAGACTGAAAACAAAACGCTGTCCAGGGGCATCCACCAGACCGACCACTTTTGAGAGCTTGCCATCGCCCGCCCGCGCCGGAATATCCGCCACCAGCGCCAGGCTATCAGCATCGAATACCCGCACGCCGCCCGGCGTGTAGTTGGAGACTGCTACCAACCGACCATCCTGGGAAATCGCGCCGCCGATACTGTTGCCCGACTGCATGATTCGTTTCACCAGCTTCTGCTCCAGAAGATCCACCTTGTTCAGACCGCCATCACGCCCGAAGACATAGGCAAAACGTTGATCACGGGAAAAAACCACTGACGCATGGGACAGATCCCCCAGGCCCTTGATTCGGGCGAGGGAGGTACGCTGGCTGGTATCAATAATCTGTACGCTGCCGCTGGCGCGTTCGATGATCAGGCCCAGATCGCCGGTGCCCCGCGGCACGATGCAGGCACAGGCCGACACCAGCAGGAGCATCATACCCAGCAGAGCAAAACGACGTGTGTATCTCAGTTTATTGAACATGATCGATACCTTGATAGAGTTTATTCACCAGCCAGCGCGCTTCTTCCCGTGTCAGAAAGGGCGACCAGGGCGGCATAGGCGTACCCGGGCGACCATGCAGAATGGTATTCACCAGCATTTCCGGCGACTTGTCTCTGACCCTTTCCGGCGTTAATGCCGGCCCCAATCCGCCCTTGAGTGTAATACCATGGCAGGCGCCGCAATCCTGCTGCAGGAGGTTGATCAGCTCAACCTGTCGCGCCTTGCTGATCGGTATCACGTTCTGAGCCTGCGCGGGTATGGCCAGCCCGCTCAGCAGGAGCAGAAATACGCCATATGCTTTACCGATACATAACCATCCAGGCCCACAAACAGTATTGTTGTCCTGGCTCATGAGCCTAGTAAATATCATGCATGGTATTGTAAACATTGAATTTGCCCGTCGGTGTTACCAGCCGCTTATCGCGGATGACTTTTTTCAGGCTCAATTTGACATCATCTATAATCACAATGGCAGATTCCTGCTTCTTGCCATTCCACACAGAAAACCAGACCTCGTTACCGTCCTTGTTGAACTCCGGTTGCAACACGCGTTTAGGGCCCTTGCCCAGCTCGGCCCAGTTGGCAATGGGCAGCACCTTGTAGGGCTTGTCCAGATGATCCAGATCAAATACCGCGACCGATTGGCTGATTTTGCTGTCCGGATTCATGGGCGTATCGACATAAAGATGTTTTGATCTGGGATGGGTCTTGATGAACAATGCACCAGCGCCCTGACCTTTGAGTCTGCGTACCACTTTCCAGGCGTATTTACTATGCCAGCGTGGATCGGTGCCGATTAGTGAAATGATATTGTCACCCAAATCACTGGTAGCCCAGACCGGACCATATTTTTTATCGACAAAATTAGCCCCGCGCCCCGGATGCGGGATTTTGCCAACCTTGATAATAGCGACCCGTTCGCGGGTGCGCGAATCCACTACCACAATGCGATTTGATTTATTGGCCGCCGCCAGAAAATAACGTTGGGTAGAATCCCAACCGCCATCATGCAAATAACGCACGGCATCAATCGTGGTTACATTCAGATTAGACAGGTTGCTGTAATTAACCATCAGGATCTTGCCCGTTTCCTTGACGTTGATGATGAATTCCGGCCGCTGATGCGAAGCGACGATAGCCGCCACCCGTGGTTCAGGATGATATTCCTGAGTATCGACCGTCATGCCGCGGGTGGATACGACTTTCAATGGTTCCAGAGTATCGCCTTTCATAATGACATATTGCGGCGGCCAGTAGTCACCGGCAATGGCATAACGATCTTCGTAGCCCTTGTATTTAGAGGTTTCCACCGAACGAGCTTCCAGTCCGACTCGAACCTCCGCCACCGTATCCGGCACCTTCATCCACAGATCAATTAAATTAACACGCGCATCGCGGCCAATCACATACAGATAACGACCAGATGTGGACATGCGTGAAATATGCACCGCATAGCCGGTATTTATAGTGGTGATAATCTTTTTGCTATCGCCATCTATCAGCGCCACCTTGCCGGCATCCCGCAGCGTCACCGAAAACAGGTTCTTTAAATTGTAGCGGTTCATCTGTTTCTTCGGTCGTTTTGCCAGTGGGACTTTTAGCGTCCATGATGCCTTGATTTCTTTCATATTGAAGGCAGGCGGAACCGGCGGCTCGTGTTGAAGATAGCGCGCCATCAAATCCACTTCCGCTTTGGACAGCATTCCGGAGGAGCCGAAGTTAGGCATGCCCGCAGACGAGCCATTGGTGATAAAAGCCTTGAGGTAATCTGTGCCTTTTTTCAGCGTAATGTCTGGTGTCAACGGCTTGCCGGTCGCGCCTTTACGCAAAACGCCATGACAGCCGGCGCAACGCTCGAAAAAGATATGCTTGGCCTTGACGAATTCACGCGGGGAAATATGCGGCGCTCTGGGATTAATGCTGATCCGCGCATGATTGCTTTCAACCTGAACTGGCGCGCCTTCATAGCGCATTTCTATTTTGCCGGTATCATCACTCTGCGCTGCCGGCAAAGAAACAGGCAAGACCAGGCCCGCTACAGCAAGCACACCGTATATTCGAAAAAGCACGCTCTCGATCATCCCACCCTCCTTCTTGGCTACAGAAATCAGTCGGGATCTATTTATGCGTATGCAGGCAAATAAAACATTGACATATATCAAGCAGACGCTATCGATTGCGATAACGGTTGAGATCCAGCAACCCGGACAGCATAGGTTGTTCTGCTGCATAACGCGTCTGGAACCAGTCTGCCACTTGCCAAAAATCGGGCTGTGTACAGCGCACGCCAACACGGGCAACAAAGCGTTGGTAATCTTGCATGGTACGGATGGCGGCATACTCATGGACAAACTGCGCAACGTCCACCAGCTTCACATCAAAGAAAAAATTGGGATAGGAACCTTCCAGCCCCCGGAGAACGGTCATGCGATCATTCTTGATATCCTGAATATCGCGATCTACATCTTCACCCTTAGCCATACAAGAAGACAGGTTCTTGTATGCCTTATCCCGAATCAAAGAATAAACAAGATAGCCTTGCTTGCCGATATTCACCCGCACATAATTCTTGGCCACGATACTGGGTGTATATCGAAATTCTTGCTGGCCTCATTATTTCCATATTGGCGTTGTTTTTTTAAGCTGACAGGAAATTATCAGTAACAAACCATCCCACTGCAAACGCCCCGGTATGAAACCCCACGCGAGTTAAAACCCTGTCAGCGTTACTCAGTCTGACTGATTTTCAGCACTGCTGAATTTCACCCGAAAGCCCAGAAACTCGACATTCTTGCGATCTTTAAGATTATCGTAATCCTCGGCGACCACACAGGCATCGATCAGCCACTCACCGTCATTATCCAGAATATCGACCGTAGAAATATTATAGATACATTCCTTGCCAAACAGACTGGCAACTTTTGATGCAATTTCTCGCCCTTCGCCAAGACGAGTATCCCAGCTTTTATGCGTGCGCGCCCGTTCCTCGTCAGACGAATGCATCCACTCTTCAATAGTGATCGATGACATAACCTACCCCCTTTGCAATATAGTAAAATTGAAAATAATGACCATGTTCTGAAACCGGGTTTTATTATTATAATTAAAAATAACAAGGTTATAGTGCCCCGCTTCAGGGCTTTGTTATCTGATCCAGATCAATAGCAAACCCTGGCCGCGCAGGCAAATAAAAGCGTCCACCAGAAAACAAATAATTTGCGGAAACAGCCTCTGAATCGAGGTAAGTGTAGATCTATATACTTAATCCGGTTGTCCTTCGACAAGCATCCTTCGACAGGCTCAGGATGAACGGTGATCGTCTAAAATTAAGGGTGATCGCCCAGGATAAACAGCTTGATAAATTAACCGTTCGCCCTGAGCGAAGTCGAAGGGGTTCAGGATGAACGGTGATCGTCTAAAATTAGGGGTGATCGCCCAGGATAAACAGCTTGATAAATTAACCGTTCGCCCTGAGCGAAGTCGAAGGGGTTCAGGATGAACGGTACACACCTGAAATATACCGGTATTTGGAGCGCTGATTAGCCCGAAATATCGTTGTTGAAGAAAGGACCGATTTTATGCTCAAAAATCAGGCAGAACCGAGGCTCTGCCTGAAACCATTACCTGTTTCCAGGCGAGTTAGTAAACATCGTGCATGGTGTTATACACATTGAACTTGCCGGTCGGCGTCAGTAGACGCTTATCCTTGATCACTGCTTTCAGCTTGAGCGTTTTATCATCAACCACCACCAGGGCTGACTCCTGTTTCTTGCCGCTCCAGACCGAGAACCAGACCTCGTCACCCTTGCGGTTGAACTCCGGCTGCACCACGCGCTTGGGACCCTTGCCCAATTTGGCCCATTTTGCAATCGGCAACACCTTGTAGGGCTTGTCCAGGTTGTTCAGGTCAAAAACCGCCACGCTCTGACTGACGCCGGGATCCGGGTTCAACGGCGTATCCACATACAGGTGCTGGGAGCGGGGATGGGTCTTGATGAACAACGATCCCCCGCCCTGACCTTTGAGACGCCGCACCACCTTCCAGGCGTATTTTTTATGCCCTTTCGGATCGGTACCAATCACAGCAATCGTATCATCCCCCAGATGACTGGTAGCCCAGACCGGCCCGTATTCCGGATCCTTGAAGTTAGCGCCACGCCCCGGATGCGGAATTTTGCCCACATCCACCAGGGCCACCAGCTTATCGGTGCGGGAATCCACCACCGCAACCTTGTTAGACTTGTTGGCGGCAGTCATGAAATAACGTTTGGTCGAATCCCAACCACCATCATGCAGGTAGCGGGCGGCATTGATCGAAGTGATCTTGAGATTATCCAGATCGCTGTAATCGACCATCAGCACCTTGCCCGTTTCCTTAACATTGACAATAAACTCGGGGTGCTCATGCGAAGCCACGATAGCCGCGACTCTGGGTTCGGGATGATATTCCTGGGTATCCACCGTCATACCGCGGGTGGAAACTATCCGCAACGGCTCCAGGGTATCGCCATTCATGATCACAAACTGTGGCGGCCAGTAACTACCGGCAATCGCATACTTGTCCTCATAGCCCTTATACTTGGACGTTTCCACCGAGCGGGCTTCCAGACCAACCTTGATCTCAGCCACCGTAGCCGGTTTTTTCATCCACAGATCGATGAGATTGACCTTGGCATCACGACCAATGACAAACAGGTAACGGCCTGAATTGGACAGGCGCGAAATATGCACCGCATAACCTGTATTCACAATATCAATAATCTTCTTGCTATCACCATCCACCAGGGCCACCTGACCGGCATCACGTAACGTCACCGAAAACAGGTTGTTCAGGTTATAGTGGTTCAGCTTCTTCTTTGGCCGTTTCTCAGGCGGTACAATGATTTTCCAACTGGCTTTCATTTCCTTCATGCCGAATTCCGGCGGCACCGGCGGTTCGTGCTGAAGGTAACGCGCCATGATGTCAATTTCCTTCTTACTCAACTCGCCCGAGGTGCCCCAGTTGGGCATACCGGCCGGTGAACCGTAGGTAATGAACGTCTTCAGATAATCGAGACTCAACTTGCGGGTGATATCCGGAGTAAGCGGTTTGCCGGTCGCCCCTTTGCGCAATACGCCATGACAACCGGCACAACGTTCGAAAAAGATTTTTTTAGCCGAGTTAAACTCGGCATCAGTCAAGGCGGGCGGTTTGCCCGCCGCTATCACCGAGCTGGAAAACAACGACAGACCAACCGCCACCCCCGCCAACATTCGTGCAGAACTTCTCATGATTTATCTCCCTTTATAATTTGGGTAATGAAAAAAGACTACAGTGCTGTTTTAGAACTCACGAACAGAAATAGCCTTGACACACGTCAAGATTCCGTACATTGATACTCTGTCTTTATGAATATAAACAAAAGCGGGACCACAACATCTGACATAAATGACAGATCGGGCTTGTTTCCAACATCACCAGAGATCGCCGCATCAGGTGTTTTGCGGCTACCCTGGTTTACACAACATAACATCTACCTGCCAGCTCACATAGAACAGCGTAGCAACTCCTGCCGCTGAGTCTACATCCTGCGCGGCATAAAATGCCCGCTGACCATTCCGAGCACAGCCAGTGTCCACACTATATACAGGAGTGCAATAGGCCAGAGCTGATCCATCCCCACCCACAGGATTTGTCCCACCAGCAGCCCGGCCAACAGGGCCGGCCCCAAAATCGTGATATCAAGGGCATCCCAACTCATTGCGCTGCGACCGCATCAAGTAAGCGTTTAAAGGTATCATCAGAGATCCTTCGCCTGAGGCGTGCCACCGATGGTAAAGGGCACTTTAACCGCCGGGATGCCGGTACGTTTTGAAAGCCACCTGGCCGCGCGGTCATCCTGGTAGGCTGCGTAGATAATCACTTTGGCGGGACGGCGTTTCATTGCCTCAAGAAGCTCCGACAAGTGGCCACTGGTCGGCGGCACGCCGGGTTTGTCTTCCAGTGTGCCAAGCTTTTTCAGCTTGAGATAATCCTCCAGATAAATCCAGCTTTCATGGTGAACCACGATCGGCAGATGACGCAGCGGCCGAGTCATTTTTTTTTCAGCGCTTCAATGCCGCTTTCCACTTCGCACTAAACTGCTTAAGGCGGTTTTGATAAATGTTCGCATGAGCCGGATCAATCTGCACAGATGCAATCGATTATTTTGATATTATCGGCTATAGTTTAGCTAAACGCTGGGAAATTTAAACGCAAAAATCAAAAATCAGTGACTCACCTGATGCCGCTCCGTCATCAGCGAGAAAAGCACCCCCATACTAGCGACAGTAAATTATGTTTTTTGATTTAGAATCTGCCTGTTCGAAACCAGCCTGAGACCATGCAATCTTTCTGCTGTCATTTATTTAATCTTAATGAGAAAGAAGATCTCCATGACAAGAAATTATATGACGCCAAATGAAGTGGCCAAATTATTAATGGTCTCACCCGTTACCGTGCGTCAATGGGCGCAAAAAGGCTGGCTCAAGGCATCAACAACAGCGGGCGGCCATCGTCGTTTCCTCTATCACGATGTTGAGCAATTTGCCCGCGAACGCAATCTCGCCTTTCTCTCTCCCAGGCATCCGATACCCCGCATTCTCATTGTCGATGACAATCGGCAACTGGTAAATTTTCTGCTTGAATTATTCTCCAATATGGATAATCCACCGCAAACAGAAGTCGCCTATAACGGTTTTAATGCCGGCCTGAAAGTTCAGTCTTTCAAACCGGATATTTTGCTGCTGGATTTAATGATGCCGGGGCTCGACGGGTTTGAGGTATGCGCACAAATCAAGAGTGACCCTGCTTCTAGAACGTTAAGAATCATCGCCATGACGGGCTATCCATCCACACAAAATATCGAACGCATCATCCATGCCGGTGCTGAAATATGTTTTAGCAAACCATTGGATACAACACTTTTACTTAACACAATCGGGCTAACAGGAAAATCGTCAACTACGCTTTAATGCATAAATACATCGTTGTTTTATACACAAAAACGCAAAAAACAGGCAAGCCTGGGCAGGCTGGAAAACGTACCGCCAGACATAGATTACTATTAGTATTTGTACTGTTTCTAAGCTTTATGATAAGCTTGATTTTAAAGTATGCATGCCCTTTCAAACGCCATGCAAGCGCTCAACTGCCCGCCCCCCCGTCAGTAAACAGCAGCCAGTTTCAGGTCCAGGTTCTTACCTGGATCAACCGCTGTTGGTTTAACGTAGCTAAAGAAAACGCATCGTTTTTTGGCCACCAATAATAAAACCATTCTCAGCTTGTTATTTTTTCGTGAGCACAACATTTAGCCGCCAAGAATAAACTACCGCTGGCGGAATACCCGTGATCTGACAAGCTCGTCTTGATAGATTAAACGGGCAAATAATGTGCGGCGAGCAAAGCAAGCAGCGTTATCCATTATTCGGGGAAAAACCATGGCCGGCTAACCAGTCAACCCGTCACCGCTTATCAATATGGAGCAGAAGCTGATCAGGCTGCAAATGGAGAACCGGTATTGAAAACAAAAAAAATACTATTGGTTGACGATGACGGCCTCATACTTGCGCATCTTAGCAATGGCTTAAAGGACATCGGTTATGAGGTAAATCTTGCTTATAGTGGCGAACAGGCGCTTCAACTTGCTAATGAGTGGCAGCCCGATCTGGCGATTCTGGAAATATGCATGCCGGGACAATCGGGATTCGAAACAGCTCAGAGCTTAAAATACATGTACATACCCTCGATCTTTCTCTCTTCCCATACGGATAAAGCCTATGTGAAACAGGCTGTTTCTGTCGGCGCGCTGGGTTATCTGATAAAACCGGTCGAAGTAACCGGGGTCATTCCCACAATTGAAACAGCATTGGAAAGGGCGCAGGAAATCCGGCAACTCCAGGACACCAATAAACGCCTTGACGGTGCGCTGGAAACTGGCAACCTGGTCAACGTCGTGGTCGGTATGCTGATGGAACGCCACCACCTGGGACGGCAGGAGGCGTTTGAACTGCTACGCAGGAAGGCGCGCTCTGATCGACGCAAGGTAAAGAGTATCGCACAGGATATTCTGGCAGCCTGGGATACCTTTAATCAACTGGCTGCAGAAAGGCCACAAAAATCCTAAAGTTTCACAAAATACAGTCGATTAAAGCCAAAGACAGTGGCCTTCTATTACCTCCGCCTCTGTTCTCGGTAACGCCAGACTGATGTCTCGCCCTAAAAAAAAAATGATAAGGCCGGTTCTTAACCGGTAGATGGATCCTCCCTTTCTGCACGGACATCCTGAATAAAATAAACTGATCCCAAGGGGGAAAACTATGAAACAGTTTCTGAAGAATTTATCACTACGAACAAAATTACTCGGTAATTCAGGTGTCCTTCTCATGCTGCTGGTTATAAGTTCAACTTATGCCATTTATGCCATGAACAACATAGGTTGTGAGCTATCGGCGATTGCCGACCAGGATATTCCACTTACCGAAAAACTGACGGCCATTGCGACCCAGCAACAAAAACAGGTACTCCAGTTTGAACGCAGCCTGCATTATGGTGCTATACAGCCGAAAACAAATAACGATACCACTCACTTCAATGAAGCGGTAAAGGCGTTTAATAACGGTACTGAAAATATCAAGCTAACACTGGCTGAGGCACGCTCGATACTTGCTCTAGCAAAAAAAATAACATCCGGCAGCGCACTCAAAAAAATTGAGTCCGTTGGCCCGGCGCTGAATGATGTTGAACAACAGCACCAGAACTATGTACAGCACGTCCATAGTACATTTGCGGCTATCCGCCAGGGCAATATAAATCTCGCGGAGCAACAAGCTAACCGGGTGGAGCAGGAAGAAAACAGACTGGATAAAACTCTGGATTCCCTGCTGGATAAAATTGGACATTTCACTGAAGCCAGTGCTCAACGCGCCGATAACCATGAAGTTGCAGCCACTTCCACGCTTGGTATTATCTCGCTCATGAGCATTATATTTGGCGTTATTGTGAGCCTGTTCATCGCCAGCTTTGTTGTCAGTGCAATCCGCAAAACCATTGTTATTGCCTCAGGCGATCTCAGCCAGTCTATCGAGGTAGACAGCAAGGACGAAATTGGTGAATTACTGCACGCCATGAACGGTATGCGCCAGAAACTACTGGGGATGCTCTCTCAAATTTCAGGCACAACAGAACAGTTGTCCAGCGCCTCGGAAGAAATGTCGTCCATAACAAACCAGAGCAGCGCCATTATCGAACAACAGCGTTCGGAAACCGAGCAGGTAGCCACGGCCATGAATGAAATGACCGCCACCGTACAGGAAGTCGCCGGTAATATTAACAATACCGCCATGGCCGCCAGTGAAGCAAACCAGTATACGGACAACGGCAGCCGGGTGGTTAAACAGGCGGTTGAACAAATCAACAAACTGGCAGATCAGATTGAACATGCGTCACAAACCATCCATGATCTGGAGCAGCATAGTAAAGATATCAGTTCGGTAATGGATGTCATTACCGGCATCGCCGAACAAACCAATCTGCTGGCCCTGAATGCCGCGATTGAGGCGGCCCGCGCCGGTGAACAGGGGCGAGGTTTTGCGGTGGTCGCGGATGAGGTACGCACGCTTGCCGGCCGCACCCAGGAATCAACGAAAGACATCAACCAGATGATTGAGAAACTCCAGGGCGGTTCTCGTCAGGCAGTACTGGTAATGGAACAAAGCCGGGAACAGGCACGGGCCGCCGTTGAACACGCCAGTGAATCCGGCAACGCCTTCTCCACCATAGCCGATGCGGTCAGGCGCATTAACGATATGAGTACCCAGATCGCCAGCGCCGCAGAAGAACAGGGGGCGGTATCCGAGGAAATCAACCATAATATTGTGCAAATTAATAATATGGCCAATCAAACTGCCAGCGGTGCAGAAGAAACCTCGGTGGCCAGCAAAGATCTGGCACGCATGGCGAGCGAACTTCAGGGACTGGTTGCCCAGTTTTCCGCTTAAGCCGCATTCAACACCCAACAAGTAACCACTCGCCTCGCAGATTATAGAATCCTGCCTGATTCGTCATTCCGGCATGTATTTAGCCGGAATGACGAGTATCCGGGCTGAGCCGTTACTACATTTGAACGATAAATTTATTTCACCACGCTGGTCATCATTTCTTTGTAGAGGGGCATGAGTAAATCAGCCGCCGCTTTCAAATCAGGATTGGGATACAGGGTATTCATGTAGTACGGATTCAACAATGATATTTCCGTCTTGCCATTTTTCCGGTAGACGCCCATATTCCCACACGGCAGCATTGCGCTAACCTTTAAGCCAGCTTTCCACGCTTTCTTGCCAGCAGCCTTGACACAAAATTTTACCAGAATGACTTTTCCTTTTTTAACTTTAAAGTCGCCCAGATAAACCCAGTTTTCTTCATCGACAAAAAACTTGACCGCACTGACCACCTCGGCCATTGATTTGGATGACTGGCTTAGCATAAATAAATCCCTGGGTGCTGTTGCTGACCACGCAGCATTGCTAAGCAACATGGTCATTAGCAATGATGTCAAAATGGCGAAAAACCGTTTGCCTGATCGTTTCATTCAATTTTCCTTTCTTAAAATTTAGATAAAGTGGTCGTCATATTTATCGTGATATCACTACTTGTTAACAAACAGCAATAAAACCAAAAATATTAGTAATTAACGATATTCTGATATAACCTGAAAAGAATAGATGCCCTTTTCCATAATGTCCATTATTAAATCTTTTGCAGCGCGGACTAATGGGGTTACTTACGTATGCGACACGAAATTCTCCCACGCTCCAACGTGGGAATGGATGCCAGGATTAACGCATCGATCGAGGTACGGGTTCCCACGCGGAGCGCGGGAACCCGTAAAATCTACAAAGAGCCCTTTAGAATATTCAGGCAGGAGAAATAAAATCAGAGCAACTCGACGACCCACTTGCTGACCATGGCGGAGGCGTGGGCACATTGATGTTCGCGTTCCTTGTCAAACTGGGCATATTCTTTTGCATCCCACAGATCGAAGGTTTTTCCGGTAAACTGTTGCTGTAATTCCTGGCAGGTGACACCACCAAATTCTGTTTTAAACCGTTCAATCAATTTTTGTCCATGCTTGAAATTGGTGATGTATTTACCTTTGGCAAAATCCTCGCGTTCACGTCCGCGCTTGCAGCTCAATGCCATCAGGCCGCCGGTTAAGGCACCGCAGGCCCCCACGCCAGTCAGTCCGCCGCCACCGGAAAGACCGTGGCTGGCCTTGATCGTATCATCGGTAACATAGCCGATGGTTTCCTTCACCGTGGTCAAAACGCATTGGGGACAACAGCCATATTCCAGCTCGTAATTGAAAGCAAGTTCGTATGCTTTTTCAGCCATTGCGGATTTTTTGTTGGCGCCCATATTCAGTCCCCTGTATTAAATATCAATAATATACCAATATTATTTAGTAACAGTTTAGAAAAGGACCCGCTATGATGCCATTGATCCATATCAAATCGAGCAAGCTTAAGCAGTCAGGCGTGCATAGAGCAGGGGAAACTCGCGCGGCAACTCGGAGGGTTTGCGAATCACCACATAACCGCTGCTGCCGAAGATATGCGGCAGATAATCACCGGCCTTTTCATCAATCGTGACACAAAAGGGTTGCAGACCGTCGCGACGCGCTTCAATCAGCGCCACCCGGGTATCTTCGACGCCGTAACGGCCTTCGTACTGGTCCAGATCATTAGGCTTGCCATCAGTCAGGATCAACAGTAATTTCTGGCTATTCGGCTGTTTTTTCAAAATCCCACTGGCATGACGAATCGCGGCACCCATGCGCGTATAGAAGCCCGGCTTGATGGCCTGAATCCGGCCACGACTGATATCGTTATGTGACTCGCTGAATTCCTTTAAGGTATGGATGCGCACATGATCGCGCCGCCGGGAAGAAAAACCATACATGGCAAACTGATCGCCAGTTGCCGACAGGGCTTCGGAAAACAACATTAGACTGTCACGGATAACATCGATCACCCGCGCATGGCTGTTGACCCAGGCGTCGGTGGAGAGGGATAAATCCGCCAGCACCAGACAGGACAGATCACGCATGCCGCCCCGAAAATCCCGGTACAGACCCTGCTCGGCCGAAGCATGTCCCCGACGTCGTTCAGTAGCATGAATCATGTACGCATCCAGATCGATCTCGCTGCCATCCTGTTCACCCCGATGCCAGTAACGCACCGGCATGAGCGACTCAAACTGGCTGCGCAAACGCCGTGCGGTGGCGCGCAGGTGCTTCGGCAGCGGTATCGCTTCGCTGTCGCGCGCCAGCATCGGCTGAATGCGACAGTAATCCGGACGCAGAACAGATTTTCGATAATCCCATTCGGGCAATAAAATGCCCTCGCCAATGTACAGGTCGTCACTCTCTTCCGAAGGCAGATCCAGATCAAAGCGCAGACGTTTGGCGCTGCTTTTCTGATCCTGGGCTACGCTGATGACATCCAGATCATCGGCAGCTTTCTCGGCCGCATCCAGATCTTCTTCTTCATCCGTAGCCCGATCAACCTTGGTATATTCCGCCCAGCTGAATATATTTTCAAACCGATCCAGAATAATACCCTGGTTGCCTTCCGGCATGTCTACTCGCTCAGCCTGCCGCCGGGTCTGTTCATCTTCGGTTTTTATCTCACCCTCGTCGCTGGATTCATCATCCTGATCGGGGGTCCGCGCCGCATCGGCGGGCATGGGCAACGGCGGCGCAGGATGCAACCACAAATAAACCGGGTGCGGTGCCCGCTCTGCTCGTGGCAATGACGCCACGCTTCCCGGTTGCCGTAATGCCGCGCAGATTGCTGCTTCCTGAGCCGCCTCATCCTGCCCCAATGAGTCGATGGCCGGACGCAAACTCAGTTGCGCCTGCAACAGGCGCTGGTAACGCTGCTGCATACCAGGGAATCTATGTAATACTTTTTGCGTCAGCCTCTGGTTGTGGATGAACCAGTCGCCGCGTTCCCTTTCTTCCACGGCCGCCATCGCCGCCAGCCATAAATAAAGATCACGATTAAGCTGCGTTTCGGGAAAAACGTCAATTTCCGGCGGCAATAACAGAGCCTGTTCATCACGCCAGCCATAGCTGACTTTCTGATTGCTACCCGCCATCCGTTGCAAAAACGTGCGCCGTGCTTCGTTGCCAGTATTGCCGGCGGCTTCTACCCGCAGGCCGCCATCACCGCCGAGCGCACGAAACAGTATCCCGACCACCTTGTTGACTTCGCCCAGCGTAACCACCGCTTCAGGATAATGCGGATTTGCCGCCCGGGTAATCAACCGATGCCAGATCTTGCCAACCCATTCTTCCATTTATTCTGCCTTTCGTTTAAAACAGTCGCCCGGTATATCCGGCCGTTTGCCAAAGTCCCGTTCCGACACATCCCGCGCACATTCACCATTCACCCATTGCAATAATGGTGTCTGAATTTTTCCGGCATTGCCATGACCGCCAGCCTGCACCTGCTCGCAGGCGTCAAGACAACGACCGCATTCGGTACAGGTAAACATCTTGCGCTTGATGGTGCGGGGCTTCAGGCGCATGGGACAGGCCTGTTCACAGGCGGTGTGACAGGAGGCGCAGTCGGCGACTCGTTCACGATCCAGCGCTACCACCAGAGCCTTTTTGTTCGCCATCCAGATCAGGCTCTGAAAAAAACCAACGGCGCAGGCATAACGGCAAAACAGGTGCCGGGCAAACATGAATTCAACGAACAAGGCTATCGTTGCCACCGCGATAAAAATAAACTGCCCGTGCGTCAATTCGGCATGCAGAAGGTTGTGATAGATTTCCGCTGGTGGTAACAGATAGCTTAGCAACACCACGGCCCACAAAAAAGCAAAGCCGCTGCTGGCAAACAGCAACGGAATCCAGTACCGCCGCTGGCTCTCAATACGGCGGCCATCAGGATTGATCGGATAGATCGGCTCCCGGTCCCAAAGGCTGAAACGACCGAACGTCCGTCGCATCAAACCGTTTATCATTTCGACGACGGAATAATGCGGACACAACCAGCCGCAATACAGACGGCCATATTTCCAGGCCAGCCAGAAACCCGTTGCCACAATCATTGCTAATGGCAAAAATGCGCGCAGAACTATATTCAAGGCCGCCTCGGAAGCACTCGCCTTACCGGCGAGAAAATCATCGATGCCCAAGGTCCAGTTATGGCCCATGAAAATAAAATGGCCCAGAGTCAAATCCAATCTCAACAGATCCAGGGGCGGGGCCAGAACAAATAGCAAAAAAAAGGCCGCCTGCATCATCCGCCGCCGGTCTAGCCAATCGCTATAAGCCATTTTCACTGCTTTCACCACATCGCCCCTGCCTGGCCATATCGGCAAATTGTCCAAGCAATAAACTCATGGACGATCAGCTCCCAATAGCAGCTTCGGTTTTACTGGCCGAAGGTCGCATAAACCAGTTCCATCAAGGCATCTACTGTCTCTTCATCATCCGTTAACGGCTCGACCAGCGCGGCACGACAGGCCTCGACGGGATCGAACCCGTCCTTGATCAGGGTCGCCGCATACACCAGCAGGCGGGTACTGGCGCTTTCTTCCAGATCGTGATCCTTGAGCGCACGAAAGGCTTTCGCCAGCGAGACCAGACGTTTCGCCAGCATTTCATCAATACCGCATTCCTGCCTCAATATTTTCTGTTCCAGCGCAGGCTTTGGATGTTTGAAACTCATGGAAATAAAACGCTGACGGGTACTGGGTTTCATACCCTTCATGAGATTCTGGTAGCCGGGATTATAGGACACCACTAGCATAAACTCCGGCGCGGCCTTGAGCACTTCGCCGGTGCGCTCAATGGGCAGAATGCGCCGATCATCTGACAACGGATGCAGCACCACGGTGGTATCCTTACGCGCCTCCACCACCTCATCCAGATAGCAGATGCCGCCTTCGCGCACCGCACGCGTCAGCGGGCCATCCACCCAGTAGGTTGAGTTCTCGCCAATTAGATGCCGACCTACCAAATCGGCGGCGGTCAAATCATCATGGCAGGCAACCGTGTACAGCGGTCGCCCAAGTTTTGCCGCCATATGGGTTATAAAGCGGGTCTTGCCACAACCTGTCGGACCCTTGATAAGAACCGGTAACTGATTTCGCCAGGCATTTTCAAACAGCGCCACTTCATTGCCACTGGCAAGATAAAAAGGCTTGTTGTCGGACATACTGATGTTCTGAATCGCTTCACTCATGTTTTGCTCCTAATGTAACTATTCAGCACCATTGTCAGGGGGTATTGTATGCAAACAACGCGCAAAAAAACCTGCCCTGTGCGGTTTTTTTGGTTGCTGGGTTTCGCGTTGCGCTACCCATCTACGGAGGATAAAAAAGTGGCTAAATAAGCGTTCCAAATACCAGTACACTGTAAAGGCTACCGTTCATCCTGCCTAAGAAACCGAAAGCTGGTAAGCCAGGCCAATCATGGACATGACTACCAGCAAATAAGCGCTGACTATCAAACGCCAGCGTAAACGCACCCTTTTCAAGCCCATAAAATAATCCGCAACTATCTGGGTTTTGACCAGCATGCTGATGATAAGAAGACTAACTATATAACCACCACTCATCCCCGTCTCCGCTACCGCCAGTATCATCAAGGTCAAGGCCATCAAGAGCAACCAGACCCAGGTACAGGGACGCAAATATAAAAATGTTTTTTTCGGAGCTTGCATTATTACTCAGAACATTCTGATTCAACGAATCACATAGACCAGCGGAAACAATATAATCCAGACCATATCGACCATATGCCAATAGGATGCTCCCGTTTCCACTCCACGATGTTCTTCTGCGCTGTAACCGCCGCGCCGCGCCTTAAACATGATAGCAGACAGAATAATCATACCCAGGATGACATGCATAAAATGAAACACGGTCATAGAAAAATAAAAGGTATAAAACAGATTGCTGCTCAGCGAATAGCCCTGCGCATATTCCCCGTGAAACTCAACAATCTTGACCACCAGAAACAGGCTGCCGGTGAAAATGGCCGCCAACAACCAGTTACTGCAACTACGTGATTGATTGGCCCGAATAGCCGCCACCGCCCGCACCACGAAATAACTACTGGTAATCAGGAGCAGGGTATTGAGCGCACCGGCACGCCGGTCCAGATGCAGCTGCGAAGCATTGAATAATTCGACGTGATAACTGCGAGCAAAGGCATAGGCCAGAAAGAAAATACCAAACGCCAGAAACTCGGCATAAATAAAAACCCAGATGACCAGATCACCCGGCGGGTATTTTTGTTTGCCGATAACATTATCAATGCTTGTGTCGTTCATAAAAAAACCGGAACCCGTAAGGGTTCCGGGACAGATACCCAATCAGGCAGATACCTTTTCCTCATCGCCACCGACAAAGAAACTGGTAAAGTAGGTAATCAGGCCGATAAGGAAGACCACACCGGCAGCTTCACGCAACCAGTAGAACAGGGAAATCTTGTCCTGCACGATCATAAACGACTGAGGTGCATCACCCATGCGTTGCATATACACCTGCAGAATACCGGCACCGGTCAGGAACAGGGTGATCAAGACAATAGAAATCGTCATCAACCAGAAGCCCCACATTTCCACCACTTGCGCCTTGCCGCTGTTCGCCGCCCGACCGCGCATCATGGGCATGGAATAGGAGATCATGCACAACACGATCATGACATAGGCTCCATAGAAAGCCATATGGGCATGTGCTGCCGTAAGCTGGGTACCGTGGGTATAGTAGTTTACCGGTGCCAGAGTATGCATGAAGCCCCAGACACCCGCGCCGAGGAAGGACATGACCGCCGTACCCAGGGCCCAGAGCGTTGCCACCTTGTTGGGATGCTCACGCCGGCGACGATTCACCATATTGAACGCAAACACCGCCATCATAAAGAACGGAATCGGCTCTAATGCAGAGAAAATCGAACCCAAAACCTGCCAGTACTCCGGTGTCCCGATCCAGAAGTAATGGTGTCCGGTACCGATAATGCCGGTGATCAGGGTCATGGCAATAATCACATACAGCCATTTTTCAATCACTTCGCGGTCAACCCCGGTGACTTTAATCAGCACAAAGGCCAGGATTGAACCCAGGATCAATTCCCATACGCCTTCCACCCACAGATGCACCGTCCACCACCAGAAATACTTGTCCAGCACCAGGTTATCCGGATTATAGAATGAGAACAGGAAGAACACCGCCAGCCCTGCCAGGCCAATCAGCAATACCGAGGTAATCACGGTTTTGCGACCTTTGAGCACCGTCATGAGAATATTGAACAGGAAACCCAGCGCGACGATGACAATACCGATCTTGGTGATTGTCGGTTGTTCCAGAAACTCACGGCCCATAGTAGGCAATAGCTCATTACCGGTTATTTTTGCCAGCGTGGCATAGGGCACCGCCAGATAACCGACAATAGTCAGAACACCCGCGACCAGAAAAATCCAGAAAAGCGCCATGGCCAGTTTTGGGCTGAACAGCTCCGTCTCTGATTCTTCCGGCACCATATAATAAGCCGCCCCCATAAAACCGAATAGCAACCAGACAATGAGCAGGTTGGTGTGCACCATACGGGCGACATTAAAGGGGATTTCCGGAAACAGGAAATCACCGATGACATACTGCAAGCCCATGATAAGACCGAAAACAATCTGCCCGGCAAACATGGCAAGTGCAGCGATAAAATAAGGTTTGGCTACTGCCTGAGATTGATATTGCATATTTATTTCTCCCCGTTAACCCTGAACATTCGGTGGCCAGCCTGCGCTGTTTATCTCGGATGTCCATTTAAGGAACTCCGCAATATCGTTCAAATCTTCATCCGAAAAATTAAACTGCGGCATGCTCCGGCGCCCTTCGATACCGTTGACAGGACGACTCTTGATGAAAGCCATAATGGCTTGCTTGTTATGACCAAAACGGACGTATACATTACCCAGCTCCGGTGCAAAATAGGCGCCTTCACCCAGCAGAGAATGGCAACCAATACAGTCATTGACTTCCCACAGCATTTTGCCCCTGGCAACTTCAGGCGTAATATTCTCGCGATGATCTCGCTTGGGTAACTCCCTCATGGTATCGAAGGTCAAACCGACAAATAAAAGAAAAAAGAAAACAGCGCCCCCATAAAACATGTTACGCGCCATTGATTTGGTAAAGTTTTCGCTCATGGTAAATCCCCCCTTGTGCGTGCAATTTTCGGCAAGCCGATTAACCCATTTTGGCACAGATAGCACCTTGATCTAAATCAAGAGCAAAAAACTCGGGTATTATCTTTCAAGCAGTAGGGGCTTAAAATTCAACACAGAGAATGTGGGGAACTCAGCTTGATGCTGCTGTTGGCCACTTGTATTTATAGTTGCCACGCTGCTCAAGGCGATTTCAGGTTAAAGAAGTGCGCGCAATCCCTCGACATTCAGTAACGTGATGTCGTTACCATCCACGTCAATCAAGCCAGTGCGGGAGAGGCGCGTAAGGATGCGGGAAAAAGTCTCGGGCTGAATCGCCAGACGGGAGGCCACTACGCTTTTAGGCGTGGTCAGATGAATATGGGAAAGCTCAAGCGCCTCAGAAGGCAGTTGATCCAGTAGAAAAACCACCAGTCGATAAGTGGCATTGTGCAAAGTAAGGTTGTTGATCTCGTAAATACGTGCGTGTAACCGCCGACTCATGCCCGCCATCAAGCGGAAACAGGTTTCAGTAGACTGCTCCAGTATTTCCTTGAAGGTTTGCATACTGAAACTGATCACTTCACTTTTATTGATCGCTTCAGCGCTTAGTGGATAAACATGTTTATGCATGAAAATGATGGCTTCGGCAAAGGTCTGCGAAGGATGGACAATCTCCATCACTTTTTCATCCCCGTCAGCCGAAATACAGTACAGTTTAATCTGTCCGGACTTCAGCAGGTAAAAGCGCTGCGCTGCCTGTCCCGCCTCGAACAGCGTTTCCCTGCCAGCCAGATTAATCAGAGTTGATGACTGCAGTATTTTGGCATTCTGTTTTTCATCCAGCATTTCAAACAGGTAAACGTCTTTTAACTCTGCCGCCAGCAACTGTTCCGACTTCATACTATAACCCCCACTACCAACATGCTTTAACCCCGTCAACAACCCGTATCCCCAATAAATTCATAACACTCACGGATTCAGATAATATTTTTACAAAACGCAATATCAGTGAAATCACAGCTAAAAGCAACAAAATAAGACTTAAAGTCCTGAACGTTCATAAACCTCGGAATAGTTGATATTGGTCAACGACAGCTTTGGTGGATTCACATAAAAGGGTTGCTACACAACAAGTTATTCATATCCAAAAAGGGCGAACGTGAACATACAACTTATCCTAAAGGGACAGACTGAAACGTCTCAGACCACCGAATATGTGTGGCGAACGACCTGTGAAGATAAAGGTCTGTCATTACTGGTTACTAACTCAGAAACAGAAGAAGGTCAGTCCCTGGTTAAAAAACTGGCGTTACGCACCCTGCCTGCTCTGATAGTGGATAACAAGGTCATTGCCGTCGGTCAGCCGGACCGAGTTATTGCCGAAAAAATTCTGCATATGCTGAAAGAAAAAACTGACTGACATCAGTTCCACATACCTGAAGCATCATTTATGATGTACGCAAACGGAAACCAAATTATAGTGAATACAAACTTTCTACCCTCTATTCTTCTACGGTTCAAATCCCGAAGGAGAACTTGCGCCCGTACCATTTACAACGATTTCGGGCTATATTGATCTGTCGTCCTTACCGGAGAAACTTGCAATGACCCGACACACCCATTTTATTCCCTGCCCATTTTAATCACTAGCCTGCTTCTTCTGCCAGGCTGTCAGCGCCAGGATTCTGAAAATGCAACAGAAAAAGCAACTGAAAAAGCAGCGGTCACTCAACCGGCCTCCCACAGCCGCTACCTCCCCGCATACCCGCGAGGCCATTCCCAAGCCAGGACAGATTCATGGCAAGGTAATCGAAACGATCGAAGCAGCCGGTTACACCTATGTACACGTCGATACCGGCAGTCAGAAACTCTGGGCCGCCGGCCCCAGCACAGCCTTTAAAAAAGGCGATATGATCGCATTTGACAGCGGTATGCCGATGAAAAATTTTCACAGCAAATCGCTGAAGCGGGATTTCAACCTTCTCTATTTTGTCGACGCCTTTATCACCGATGGCGGGACTGCAGCAAAACCTGCCTCGCACGAACCTCACAGCAAACTTGGCGATCACACCCAGGCAACCCCCGTCCCTAATATTCGTAAAGCCAAAGGCGGACAAAGCATAGCCGATATCCTTGCAAAAAAAGGTTCGCTGGCGAACAAGCCGGTCAAGATACGCGGCAAGGTGGTAAAATTCACCGCTTCCGTGCTGGGCAGAAACTGGATTCATATCAAAGACAGCAGCTCGGGCATTGATCTGACCGTAACCAGCAAAAACGGCAAAGCCAATAAAAATGATATCGTCCTGATTCAGGGAACCCTCGGCCTGAACAAGGACTTTGGCTACGGCTATGTGTATGACGTAATTGTTGAAAACGCAAAAGTGACGGTTGAATAAAACCAAATTGATTTGATGGGTTTCATTTCATTCTATCCATCCTACAAAACTTCAAGGAAGAGTAGGATGGATAGAATGAAATGAAACCCATCAATTTTTACCGATAACTTATAGCCGGTTCAATCCGGCTCATAGCCCAGGTTGGGTGCCAGCCAGCGTTCCACTTCTTCAATGCCCATCTCTTTGCGCCGGGCATAGTCTTCCACCTGGTCGCGGTTGATCTTACCGACCGCGAAATAGCGTGACTCCGGGTGGCTGAAATACCAGCCGCTGACTGAGGCAGCCGGCCACATGGCGTAACTTTCTGTCAATTCCACACCCGTATTGTGTTGCGCATCCAGTAATTGCCAGAGCAATGCTTTTTCCGTGTGATCCGGGCAGGCCGGATAACCCGGTGCCGGACGGATGGCGGTATAGTCTTCCTTGATTAATTTCTGGTTGTCAAAGTCTTCAGCCAGGCCTCCCGAAGGCGTCCAGCTTCCCGCTTCAATCATCCAGTTCACATGCCGCATACGGTCATGCATGTGTTCAGCAAAGGCTTCCGCCAGTCTGTCCGCCAGGGCCTTAAGCATAATCGACTGGTAATCATCGTGATCGTCTTCAAATCGTTTGACATGCTCATCGATGCCCAGCCCTGCCGTCACCACAAATGCGCCGACGTAATCCTTTTTGCCCGAATCTTTCGGCGCGACAAAATCGGCCAGACAGTAGTTCGGCTTGCCCGGCGGTTTTTCGGTTTGCTGGCGCAGGTGGTGCAGGATCATGCGCACCTCTTTGCGGCTGTCATCGGTGTAGATTTCGATATCCTCGTAGACACTGTTGGCCGGGAACAGGCCCACCACTGCCCGCGCCCTGAGCCAGCGCTCATCGATAATACGTGCGAGCATGGCCTCGGCATCGGCCAGCAGTTTTTTCGCCTCCTCGCCCTTTTCCGGATCATTGAGGATCTTCGGATAACTGCCTTTCATTTCCCAGGTATGGAAAAAGGGCGTCCAGTCAATATAAGGCGCGAGAAAAGCCAGCGGCATATCATCAAAGATCTGAATACCAGGGATCCTGGGCATCGGTGGCGTGTATGTCGACCAGTCGATATCGATGCGGTTGTCACGCGCCTGTTCCAGGCTCAGCCAGTGCGTCTTCGCCCGACGACCGGCATGGTTTAGGCGCACGGTCTCGTATTCCTCGCGCAGATTTTTCACAAAATCCTGTTTGAAATCTTCGCTGATCAGATTCTGCGCCACACCCACGGCGCGTGAGGCATCTTTCACCCAGACCGTGGCTTCATGGTAGTGCTGTTCGATTTTCACCGCCGTATGCGCTTTCGATGTGGTCGCGCCGCCAATCATCAACGGGATATCAAAACCCAGACGCTCCATTTCTTTTGCGACATGCACCATTTCATCCAGCGACGGCGTAATCAGTCCGCTCAGGCCGATGATATCCACATTTTGTTCTTTGGCGGCTTCCATAATCTTGTTAGCCGGGATCATCACGCCCATGTCGATAACTTCGAAGTTGTTGCATTGCAGCACCACACCCACGATATTCTTGCCGATGTCATGCACATCACCCTTGACCGTGGCCATGAGAATTCTGCCATTGCTCTGGCTGCCGCCGCCGTCTTTTTCTTCTTCAATAAAGGGCAATAACCAGGCCACCGCTTTTTTCATCACCCGCGCCGACTTGACCACCTGCGGCAGGAACATTTTTCCGGCGCCAAACAAATCGCCCACGGTGTTCATGCCATCCATCAACGGCCCTTCAATGACTTCAATCGGTCGATCGAACTGTAAGCGCGCCTCTTCGGTGTCTTCATTGATAAAACTGTCGATGCCTTTAACCAGCGCATGTTCGATGCGCTTTGCCACTGGCAGGCTGCGCCATTCCAGATCTTCCACTTTTTTGCCGGTGCTGCCATCACCGCGGTATTGATCGGCAATCTCCAGCAGGCGCTCGGTGGCATCATCACGCCGGTTAAGCACCACGTCTTCGACCCGCTCACGCAGTTCTTCCGGCAGATCATCATACACAGCAAGCTGCCCGGCGTTGACGATGCCCATGTCCATACCCGCCTGGATCGCGTGATACAGAAACACCGCATGGATGGCTTCGCGCACCGGGTTATTGCCGCGAAAAGAAAAGGAAACGTTGGAGACCCCACCGCTGATCAAGGCGTGGGGCAGGGTCTGTTTAATCGTGCGCGTGGCTTCGATGAAATCCACACCGTAGTTATTATGTTCTTCGATGCCCGTGGCCACGGCAAAAATATTAGGATCAAAAATAATGTCTTCAGGCGGGAAATCCAGTTTCTCACGCAATAAATTATAGGCGCGAGTACAGATCTCGATCTTGCGCTCGCGGGTATCCGCCTGACCTTCCTCATCGAAGGCCATGAGAATGATCGCCGCGCCGTACTGACGACACAGGCGCGCCTGGCGCAAAAAATTTTCCTCGCCTTCCTTGAGCGAAATGGAGTTGACGACACCCTTGCCTTGAATACACTTGAGTCCGGACTCGATAATGAACCACTTGGAAGAGTCAATCATGATCGGCACCCTGGAAATATCCGGCTCCGAGGCAATCAGGTTGAGAAAAGTCACCATCGCCTTCTCGCCATCGAGCATGCCTTCATCCATGTTGATGTCGATGATCTGGGCACCGTTTTCCACCTGCTCCCGGGCCACGCTCAGGGCTTCGTCATAATCCTCTTCGATAATCAGCCGCTTAAAACGCGCCGAGCCGGTAACATTGGTGCGCTCGCCTACATTAACAAAGAGTGAGTCCTTACCTATGTTGCAGGGTTCCAGACCGCTGAGCCGGGTTTTCACCTCGATCTCCGGGATCTGCCGCGGCGGGTATTGGCTCACCGCATCATGGATGGCCTTGATGTGCGCCGGGGTGGTGCCGCAGCAGCCGCCGATGATATTCAGAAAGCCGTTACGCGCCCATTCCTCGATCTCGGCCGCCATTTGCGCGGGCGTCTCATCATACTCACCAAATTCATTCGGCAGACCGGCATTGGGATGGGTGTTGATGTGGCAATTGGCCAGGCCCGCAATCTCCTCGACATACTGGCGCAACTCCTTCGCACCCAGGGCGCAATTGAAACCGAAGCTGATGGGATTGATATGGCTTAGCGAGTTCCAGAAGGCCTCCGCCGTCTGCCCGGACAGGGTGCGCCCGGACGCGTCAGTAATGGTGCCGGAGATCATCACCGGCAGTTTCAGATCGTGCTCGGTAAAATAGGTTTCAATCGCAAACAGCGCAGCCTTGGCGTTCAGTGTGTCAAAAATGGTTTCCACCAGCAGGATGTCACTACCGCCTTCCACCAGCCCGTGAATGGCTTCAAGATAAGATTCTTTCAGCGTATCGAAGTCGATATTGCGAAAACCGGGATTGTTCACATCCGGGGAGATACTGGCGGTACGGTTGGTCGGACCAATCACACCGGCGACAAAACGCGGTTTGTCCTCACTGGCGAACGCATCACAGGCGGCGCGCGCCAGACGCGCCGATTCGTGGTTCAGCTCGTAGGCCAGGGATTCCATATGGTAATCCGCCATGGAGACGGAATTGGCGTTGAAGGTGTTGGTTTCGACAATGTCGGCCCCGGCCTCGAGATAGGCCCGGTGGATATCACCGATGATCTGCGCCTGGGTCAGGGAAAGCAGGTCATTATTGCCCTTGAGATCGCTGTCCCAGTCGGCAAAACGCTGACCACGGTAATCCGCCTCTTCCAGCCCGTAGCTCTGGATCATCGTGCCCATAGCGCCATCGAGAACCAGAATCCTTTCCCTGAGTACCTGTTCGAGTGTTTTCATCACGCCGCCGTCATCGTAAAACGCCGGATTTTAGCACGCTGTTCCTGGATCCGGTATTGTCCCTGCCAAATGACCAGGCTGATTCAAGTTTTTATAAAACTGCTCCGATAACGAATAAAACGATTATATCGATTTATTCGTTATTTTATGGCTTATTCGATATTTTGTATTAAAATATCAGGTACGGATTTAGAATGATTCCGGATTCAATGAAAAATGGACTAGCCCGGCATGAACAGGAAAATATATCTGACGCCGAACGAAGCCGCCAGGCTACTCATGGTGTCACCGCTTACCTTGCAGCAATGGGCCCGAAACGGCTGGATCAGTGCGCATAACACCTCGGATGGCCAATACCGTTTTCTCTACCACGATTTGGAATATTTTGCCCACGAACGAGGGCTGACGCTGACACACGATGACGACAACCGCACTCGCATTCTGATTGTGGATGACGATTTTCAACTTTCCGGTTATCTGCGTGAACTGTTATCCGGTCTCAACCACAATATTGAAGTTGAAACCGCCAATGACGGTTTTGATGCCAACGGAAAAATTCAGACCGGGCAACCGCATATCCTGTTGCTGGATCTGATGATGCCCGGCCTCAATGGCTTCGATGTTTGCCACCAATTGAAAAGTAATCCCGCCACCCAGGCCACCCGAATCATTACCATGACCGGTTATCACACGCCTGAAAATGTTGAACGCATACTCAATGTCGGCGCTGAAGCCTGCATGGCCAAACCTCTGGACACCGATACGCTGCTGATACTGCTCGGCCTTGGCGAAGAAACAAAGGCAACTGAAGCGAGGCCCTCAAAATGAAGCCCTCCCTGTGGCGCCCTAAAAAAAAACCCTCCATTCATCCTGTCCGGCAAGCCTCAAACCGCCCCCTTAAAAGTGCCTGGCAAGGCCTGTGCTGTCTATTTGTAACCAGCCTTCCGGGTATCAACCTCGCCAACCATAACGAGTTTATCAACATAGCTATAACCCCCGCATATCAGACAAGGGAGCCAATCCTGCCCCTGCCCGCCATTCCTCGATTGGATCCCGCCAAAGTCGCCCTGGGAAAAAAACTGTTTTTTGATGTGCGTTTGTCTGCCAGCAAAAAACTCAGTTGCGCAAGCTGCCATGATCTCAGCAGCAATGGCGCTGATTATCAGGTTCGCTCGCGCGGACATGACAATGCCACCCTGGCCGTCAACACCCCGAGTATATTCAATGCCACTCTCAATCCCTGGCAGTTCTGGGATGGCCGCGCCGACTCGCTGGAAGAACAAATTAATCAGGTCATAGAAAACCCCCGGGAGATGGCCAACAGTTGGCCTGTCATCATTCGACGCCTTAAAAATGATCCCGCTTATCAGCGTAAATTTCGCAGGCTCTACACCGATGGTATCAGCGCCGAGAATATACGCAACGCCATTACCGCCTTTGAAAACACCTTGCTTACCCCTGACTCCCGCTTTGATCGCTGGTTGCAGGGCGACAAACAGGCGCTTAATGCCGAACAGAAAAAAGGCTACCGGCTATTCAAGGACTATGGCTGTGCAGCCTGTCATCAGGGAGTTAATGTTGGCGGCAACCTGTTCCAGAAAGTGGGTATTTTTGCTGATTATTTCCAACACCGCGATGAAATTCAGCTAGCGGATTATGGCCGTTTCAATGTCACCGGTCGGAAACAGGACCAACATGTATTCCGCGTCCCCTCATTGCGCAATGTCGAGGTTACCGCCCCCTATTTCCATGATGGCTCGGTCAACACCCTGCATGAGGTCATTCGCCTGGTTGCCCGCTACCAGCTTGGCCGAACCATTCCCGAGGATGATATTAAAAGCATTATCACCTTTCTGAAAACGCTGACCGGTAAATACAAAGGCCGACGGCTTACCCAGGCGCATGCACCATGAGCCGCGCAATCATTATTTATTTGCTAATTGGCCTGCTCCTGCTGAGTGGACTGAGCTTTATTTATTTCAAAACCCGCACATTTGAAATCGAACAATCGCGGCATGTTGCCGAGGACATCCGCAACGTCGCCCAAACTAATTCACTACTTAACCGCAAATTGATGGAAGTGAACTATGGCATTCTCAATAACTATGATCCCCTGTCGCAGCTCAGCAGGCAACTGAAACAACGCTATCAGCATTTGTCAGAAGAATTACATAGCTTTAGTAGCGGCGAAAAAGATATTATGCGGCAACTGAAAATACTCCACGATTCTCTCGACGATAAAAACCGTCAGCTTCAGGATCTGACATCCATGATCGCCTTGCTGAAAAATTCCCGCGCCTATTTCCCCCGCGCTGTTGCCGACATCAAGCAGGAGTTAAAAGCTCGTCAGGCTCCTCTCCGTCTGCACCAGCAGCTTGATATATTGCTCAATCATATTCTGATATACAGCCTCAACGGCAATCGCTCAACTCAGGAACAAGCCCAGCAATACTTGCAGTGGTTTACAAATAACATAGACGACTATCCATCTTCACTGCTGCCGACCATCAACAACCTGCTCAGCCATACCCGTCTGCTGTTACGACAGAAAAAACAAGTGGACGACCTACTCCAGAAAACCGTTCTTCTGCCCGTACCTCATAACCTGGACATGCTTAACAAGGCCTATCATCTCTACCACCAGGAAAGACTTGCCCATGTCGATCGTTACCGGCTGGCGCTTTATCTGTTTTCACTGCTACTGCTTTTCTATTTACTTTATGTATTGGCCAGACTGCAACGAACCACGCGCTCTTTACGGCTTGCCATCAACGAAAGCAAACAGGCAGAACAGGCGCTGCGCAAGGCCAACCGTGCCTTACAAGTATTGAGTAACGCCAACCAGCTGCTGGTGCGCAGCACCGATGAAAAAGAACTATTGCAGGAAATCTGCCGTATCATTATCGACGATGGGAATTATCATTTTGCCTGGGTCGGCTTTGCCGAGCAGGATCAGGGCAAACATGTGGTCGCCGCCGCCCAGGCGGGGTTTAACGAAAGTTATATTGCGTCTCTGAAAATAAGCTGGGCAGACAATAAATACGGCCAAGGTCCCACCGGGGTTGCTATTCGCACGGGCCAGGCTTGCGCTATTCGCAATATCCTGCATGATCCCCGTTATGAACCCTGGCGCGAAACAGCGCTTAAACAGGGTTATCAGTCGTCTATCGCCCTGCCCTTACGCCATGACAGTACAACATTCGGCGCGCTTAATATCTATTCATCCGAAACCCAGGCCTTTGATGACGATGAGCTTCTGCTGCTGCAAGAACTTGCCGATGATGTGGCCTTTGGTATTGTTACTCTGCGCAATCAGAAGGAATATCAAAATACCCAGCGCCAATTGCAGCAGGCGCGAAAAATGGAAGCCATCGGTCATCTTACCGGCGGTATTGCTCATGACTTTAACAATATCCTGGCATCGATCATGGGCTATACCAGTCTCGCGCTGGATCGCTATGTCGATGATCGTGACAGCAAACTGGGCCAGTATTTACAGGAAGTTTATCAGGCCGGGGAACGCGCCCGTGATCTGGTGGCACAAATGCTGGCCTTCAGCCGCAACAGCGGCGGCAAAGCAAGACTGCTGGCGCTACCGCCCCTGGTCAATGAAGTCGTCAGAATGCTGAGCGCCACCCTGCCCTCTGATATACGCATCACCACCGAGGTTGAAAAAAATCTGCCCTGGACGATTATCGACCCCATTCAATTACATCAGATCATCATGAATCTGTGCATCAATGCCCGCGATGCCATTCAGAACCACGGCCGGATCCAGATCAAGTTGCAACGCAATGTCATCAGCGACTACCAGTGTATGTCCTGTCATGGATATATCGATGGCGATTTTGTCGAGCTCTCAATCGAAGACACGGGGAGCGGTATTAAACCTGACATTATTCCCTACATTTTTGATCCTTTTTTCACTACCAAGGATATCGGCAAGGGCACGGGGATGGGTCTACCCACGGTACATGGTATCGTACATAAATATGGCGGCCACATTCTGGTACAGAATTCACCGACCGGCGGAGCCCTGTTCAAAATTTTTCTGCCTGTTGCCGAGCAAATGGAAAACCGAAATCAGGTAGTACAGGAGCCGGTCTCAACGGATATTCCCTCCTCCGATCCAGCGCATATCCTGGTAGTGGATGATGATAAATCGATTGCCCGCTTCATCGCCGAACTACTGGAAAGCCAAGGCTACCGGATCACTCTACACCATAACGGCCAGGAAGCCTGGGACTACTTTCGCTGCAATGGCGACAGTATTGATCTGGTCATAACCGATCAAACCATGCCCATTATGAAGGGTGATGAGCTGGCGCAACGACTCATCACCCTCAAAGCGGACTTACCCATCATATTATGCAGCGGTTACAGTGCCCATATAAATGAAATACAGGAACGAAATATCGGCATCCAGGCCTTTCTCAGCAAGCCGCTCACCCTGCAAACCCTGCTCGAATGCATCAGAACGTTGTTGGCAAAAGAACACCGTGGTGAGGGATCAGTGGCGAAGCGCATGGAGTAGAACGCAGCCCTGGGTCCTGTCTTTATCCGTATCTTTGAATGACGTGCTTCTCACGTTACACTGGGCCCATGCAAAAACTGATTAAAATGCCCAAAGCATTAATGCGGCCCATCGGTCGCGCCATTGCCGAGCATGACATGATCCGTGAAGGCGATCGCATCGTACTCGGCCTGTCCGGCGGCAAGGACTCACTCACTCTGCTGCATGCCCTGCGCCATTTACAACGCCATGCGCCGATTCATTTTGAGCTGGCAGCACTTACCGTTGACCCGCAAATCGAGGGATTTAACCCCCAACATCTAAAAAACTACCTGGCCGATCTGGGGGTCCCCTATTTTTACGAGTCCCAAGCCATTGCCGAACAGGCTGAAAGCCAACTGAAGAATAATTCATTCTGTTCTTTCTGTTCACGCATGAAACGCGGAATTATGTACCGCAGCCTGCGCCGGGAAGCTTACAACGTGCTGGCGCTGGGTCAGCACCTGGATGATCTGGCCGAGAGTTTTCTTATGTCCGCCTTTCGTGGCGGCCAGCTGCGCACCATGAAAGCCAACTATCAAAATCGTGAAGGCGACATCCGTATTATCAGACCCATGATCTATGTACGCGAACGCCAGACCCGCGCCTTTGCCGACGAAGTTCAGTTGCCCATTGTAGTTGACAGTTGTCCTGCCTGTTTTGGTATGCCCACCGAGCGTGAACACATGAAGCAGCTGCTGGCAATGGAAGAACAGCACAACAAAACGCTGTTCAAAAGTCTGCTTACCGCAATGAGTCCCCTGCTATCGAAAACCAACGCCGAATAAACAGGGCCAATGTCAATTTATAAACATAGGTAATCAATGATTCTGTTCATTCTGAAAATCCTGGCCCGCATTCCACTGCCTGTTTTACACCTTGGTGCCTGGCCACTGGGGCTATTGCTAATCATCATCCCCAACAAGCAGCGTCATTACGCACGTATCAATGTCCGCATTTGTCTGCCGCAACTATCCTTCAGACAACGGCAATGGATCTGGATGCGCAGTCTGATTGAAACCGTCAAGACCCTGCTCGAATCCCCTAAACTCTGGTTGGGAAAACAGCGCAAGGTGCTGCAGTTAATCCGCAAGGTTGACGGGCTGGAAGCTGTAAAACAGGCAAGAGAAAAAGGCAAAGGCGTAATTTTCATCGCCCCGCACCTGGGCAACTGGGAAATAATCGGGCAATTTTACTCATACAACTTTCCCATGGTGCTCATGTACCGACCACAAAAAAATCCGGAACTGGATGACATTATTCGCAAGGGACGTGAACGCTTTGACGCCCAGCTCGTACCCTCGACCCGCAAAGGCCTGGCCATACTGCTTAAAAGCCTGCGCGAAAATAAAACCATCGGCATTCTGCCGGATCAAAATCCCGGCGCGGGCGCGGGCGTCTATGTGCCCTTTTTCGGCATTAGCGCCAATACCCCCATATTTGCCACCCGCCTCGCCAGCCGCACCCATGCCGCCGCCTTTATCGTGACCGCTGAACGCCTGGCTTTCGGACGCGGCTACCACCTGCATATCGAAGCGGCCAGTAAATGCCTGTACGATAGAAACGTGGAAACCGGTGCCGCCTGCATGAACCGTGATATGGAAAAGATTATTCTGCGCCGACCCGAGCAATACTGGTGGAGTTACAACCGTTTTCGCCACCGGCCCGAGGGCGAACCTGAAATTTATTAAAATTGGCAAAACCGTTTCAGCAAAATATCCTGTCAGATAACCGCATCAGGACATGCTGTTGATAATTTTTATAGTTTAATTTTAACGGTTTTCATGGCGAGAGCGAATTGGCTCAAGTGAACCCATTAGATAAGCTCCCGCCATGAAAATCCAGCTATTCCTTATTTTTCATCAAGTTATCTTGGTGAATGCGAAGAACAACCCAGAATTAAAACTTAACCTGCGCCCACAGGCCAATTTCGTCATATTTTCCTTCATTGACGCCACCGATCGTGCCATTGCTGGTTTTAATGCTGCCGTTCTCAACTTTGTCGTGCTTGTAAACCAAAGACAAATCCACATTCTTGCGGGCCTGATAAGATACACCAAGGTTATAGTAGGTGTCCTTGAGGCTTGAATTCAGATCTTTGCTGGGCTGAGCATGATCATAGCGGGCGAAAACGGCAACTTTTTTCGCTGCTTTCACAGTAACCCATGCCGAGTAACCCGTTGCCTTGTCGCTGGGCCCGGTTTTTACTGCTGTTTTCGTGTAATTATCAGCACTAAAATACTCGGCACCAACATTAACAATACTAAAACGATAATCAGCAAGGAAATTTACCCGAGTCGCTGTATTCGTAGCGGTGCTGGTAGATTGGGTTTCCTGACCCAGTTTGCCACTGTAAAAACCTGCTGCCAGGGTAAGATTTTTTACTGGTGTTGCACTAATACGACCTTCGATATCCATGCTCTTTGAACGTGAAGGATTTTTGTAACCATTACCATTAACCATGGAGATGGCGTACTGCACCGAGTTATTAAGCAACTTGCCTTTCAGATGCAAACCCCAATCGGCCGAAGTACCAAACTTGAGTCTGTCGATAAGAACATTTTCTACATAGCGATACCCATACATGTGCTCGGCAAACGGCACCCAGGGCAAATCGGCAGAACCAAGCCGCAACACCGCCGCATCGGAAAATTTAACTTGCAGATATGCTTTTTTAACATACAACTGGGTAGCCTTCGCTGTACCACTGTCATATTTAAAGTCAGTAGTTAAGTTTGCTGAAAACATACTGTCAAACACGTGGTTAATACCCAGATAGAAACGCTTACCATCGGCACCGATGCCACTGGGATCGGTTTTTTGTCCATCACTGCTCTTACTAATATTGGTAACATCCAGATAGGCCTTGCCGCCCACGGTAGTTTTGCCGCTTTCAGCGGCAACAGCAGTAAGGTTTATACTCACACAAGCCGCTACAAGGGCAGCGGTTAATAGATGTTTCTGCATTCAGTTCGCTCCTGTTTTAGTCTGAATAGTCGTACGCCGCAATCACCGGCATTTCGACCTAGCTCAAAAAGTGTGAAGATTTTATGTCGAATATATTAAGAAAATATGACTAAAACGTGATGACTTTGTGATAACTCAATTAAAGTAAGGGTTTCACCTTAGAGTAAACTCTATCTCATTGAAATTGCTAAATATGTTCGCGCAAGAAAAACTGAATTTAATTTATGACAGCGATATGGAAAGCCGGACAAGATCGTCCATGCCTGGAGATATTAAAGAAATGTGACTGAAATATAGGGGTTTATGATGAGGAGGTTTAAGCGTGATTTGGACAGGCGCCAACAGCCTTGGTTGGCGCTAAAAAACCCGGGATGCTGTTACCGGTTATATTGGCTACCATCCCCGATACCCCCTATCCGACAACACTATCATCATAATCAATGATCAGCGGCGCATGATCGGAGAACCACTTTTCCTTGTAGATGGACGCGGCCCGAACCTTGTCCCTCAGTCCCGGAGTAATAATCTGATAATCGATACGCCAGCCGACATTATTGGCGCGCGCATTGCCTCGGTTTGACCACCAGGTGTACTGATCCGCGTCCTTGTTCACTTCCCGAAAAGCATCGACAAAACCCACCTCATCAAACAACCTGTCCAGCCAGGCACGCTCCTGCGGTGTGCAACCCGAATTTTTCTGATTGCTTTTCCAGTTTTTGATGTCGATTTCCTTGTGTACAATATTGAAATCGCCGCAGATGATGAATTCACGCCGTTGACGCCGCATGGCCTTGAGATCTTCAAGAAAATCATCCATGAACTTCAGCTTATTGGCCTGGCGTTGCTCGCTGGAAGAACCCGAAGGCAGGTAGAGGGAAGCAATACTCAGCTTGCCCAGGTCGATCTGAATATAACGCCCTTCAGTATCCGCATGTTCCCAGCCCAGCCCGGTAGTAATCGCATCCGGTTCGATACGTGAATAAATCGCCACACCGCTGTAACCTTTTTTCTCGGCATCGAAATAATAACAATGATAGCCTTCAGGATAGAACAGGCTATCGTCAAGTTGATGTTCCTGCGCCTTGGTTTCCTGAATACAGACCACATCGGCATCCTGATCTTTTAACCAGTCGAAAAAACCTTTTTTCGCAGCGGCGCGAATACCATTTACATTTGCCGTAATAACACGCATGACAATTTTCCGGAAATTTGAAAAAGGTGTATCATACCCGCTGAAAAACAATTCTGTCTTCTTTCCTCGCCCAGATCTCTGATTATTATGCACCAGTACCAGAAAGCCTTTATCGAATTTGCTCTCTCACTGAACGTCCTGCGCTTCGGTGAGTTCAAACTGAAATCCGGGCGCACCAGCCCCTATTTTTTCAATGCCGGCCTGTTCAATTCCGGTCGCTCACTGGCCCGGCTGGGACAGTTTTACGCCGAAGCCATCGTTGCCAGCAAACTTGAATATGATGTGATATTTGGCCCGGCCTACAAGGGCATTCCACTGGCGGCGGTCACCACCGTGGCTCTGGCCGAACACCACCAACAGGATGTGGCCTACTGTTTCAACCGCAAGGAAGCCAAGGATCACGGCGAAGGCGGCAACATCGTCGGCGCGCCATTGAGCGGCAGGGTTTTGATCATCGATGACGTGATCACCGCCGGCACCGCCATCCGTGAATCCATGCACATCATCGAACAGGCCAAAGCCAGTCCCGCAGGCGTGATCATTGCCCTCGACCGGCAGGAAAAAGGAACCGGTGAACTATCCGCGATTCAGGAAGTGGAGCAGCAGTACGCTATTCCGGTGCTGAGTATCATCAAACTCGAACACCTGATCAGCTACCTCGAAGAAAAACCGGAAATGCAGGACAAGCTGGAAAGCGTGCGCGCCTACCGCAAGCAGTATGGGGTTTGATGCACCCTTTCTCCAGGTTCGGCAAATAAACGCAGAGAACGCAAAGGTTATTATTTTCTGCATGCATTACAGATAATTCGTTATGGATGAAACTTTGCCTGTATTTGCCCGGCACTTGCCATAGAACAATTCATATAGAAACTCTGCGTCCTCTGCGATAAACCACCCCCCCCCCCCTCCACCTCAACCGATAATCAGCTTCAACCTACCAGGATAGTCACCCATTCGAAGGCTCGTTTGATCATATGGTTGCCTTTAACAATGGAAAGATGCGCACCCAGATAGCCTCCCAAGGCCGAGGCCACCAATAGCACTGGCACCCAACTCCAACGAATGCTGCCCTGCAGGCCCAGGGCCAACGCACCGCTGCCGTTCCAGAACAGACCCACCAGGATCAACGTATGGGCGACCGCGCGTTTATAATCCAGGCCAAACCAGCGTACCAGCCAAAGGGTGACAAACAGGCCGGTGCCAGAGGTTAGCGAGCCATTGAGTACGCCGATGAAAAACAGGACACTGCCGCCAATCAAACTGCCGCGCCAATCGCGGTTGGTCGGCTGATAATCCTGCCCCAGCCCCCTGTTGAACCAGGAATAGATCCCCAGCCCCAGGGTTAACAAACCCAGCGCCAGCTGGGCCGGCCTGTCGGGCACCTGCAGGATCACACTCGCACCCAGCACTACACCCGGTATCCCACTGCTCAGAAGTAGCAGAACAAAACGCCTTTCAAGCGATCCTTCGCGAAAATGACGCAAAGATGCACCTATACCCAACGCAACACTTGCCAGCTTGTGGGTGGCAAGTGCTACACTAAAGGGCAGGCCCAGAAAAATGAGTGCGGGCAACTGCAACAGGCCCGCACCACCACCGGCAAAGGCGGAGAAAGTATTTGCCAGCAACGAAACCACAAACAGAATCAGGTATTCAAACATCGCTTAATCCAGAACCGTTTTTTTCCGGGACAGCTTTTTTCAGGCTGGATCTACAAACCGTTTTCCCAGCAAAAATATGAGCAAAAAAACAAAGCCTACCGGCATTCGTATTTTTATACTGGCCTGCCTCATGATGAGCAGTGCCACACTCAGTGCGCGCGAGTTCCGGATCCAGTGTTGGCGGAATCACGAAAATATACGCGAGTGCGGCACGGTTGTACCACCCGAATTTTCCCAGCAGCGTATCGAGGTTCTTAACGAACGCGGTATTGTCATCAAGGTTCTGCCCGCCGCAAAAAGCAAAGCTGAACTGGCTGAAATTGCCCGCCAGAAAAAAATAGCGCAAAAAAAACAACGCCAGATCGCCGAACGCAAACGCAAGGATAATATCCTGTTGCAAACTTATACCTCGGAAAGAGATCTGCGCATTGGCCAGGAAAATAAAGTCGCCGCAATAAAAAGTATCATTGACATCACCAGCAGCAATACTCGCAGCCTGCAGAAAAACCTGGCCCGGTTGCAGAAACGCGCAGCGGATTACGAACGCAGTGGCCAGACAACACCCGACAGACTCAACGCAGACATGAAAAATCTACTGCGCCAGATAAAGGACAACGACGACTTCATCCGCAAAAAACAGCACGATCTGATCGACCTGAGTAAACAGTATGACACCGATCTGGCCCGTTACAGGTTATTGAAACAGGGCAAGGTCAAATACGAGTAAGCGTGGCTGGCAGCTTAAACTAACCTGGATAAATCACAAGATAAGCACCTTCACGAAATGATTTCCTGCAAAATATGCAGAAAATCATTTCTAAGGTACTAATAACTGACGCAACAGTGGCCATTGACTGTCCCACATCTCTACCGGCGAACGCTTAAAGCCACTGCGTACAAACTGGTGAATCCGCCCTTCGGCCTGCGCCATAAGCAGGTTCGCCATTGGCCCAACGGGTATGGAGGCACTGAGCTCACCATTCATTTCGCCCTCACGCAAGATCTGTTTCAACTGGGTTTCCAGACGCTCATAAAACTGGTTCATACGCTGGCGCAGGCGTTCAGTCTCACCCACCAAGGCATCGCCGACCAGCAGGCGGCTAATACCGGCGTTGCGGGCCGAGAAGCCTAGAATGATCAAGAGGATTTTTTCACAGCGCATCTGCATGCGCGATTCTTCCTGTATGATGCGGTTAACCAGGCCAAAGACCGAGTCCTCAATGAAATCGATCAGGCCTTCGAACATGCGCGCCTTGCTGGGAAAATGCCGATAAAGCGCTGCCTCGGACACTCCCACGGCACGAGCCAGGCCAGCGGTGGTGATACGCTGACCGGGACTTTTTTCCAGCTCCTGTGCCAATGCTTCCAGAATTTGCTGGCGGCGCGAGGGTTTATCGGTTCGGTTTTCCTGTGTCATATTTTTATCAGCCTTTTATCAGCGTGCCCACGCCTTCATCCGTTAATATTTCCAGCAGCACCGCATGCTCAACCCGGCCATCGATAATTTGTGCGGTCTTGACGCCGGCATGCACCGCGTCCAGGGCACAGCGGATCTTCGGCAACATGCCGCCATGAATAATGCCTTCTTCAATCAATTCTTCTACCTGGCGGGCTTTGAGGCCGGTCAATAATTTACCTTGCGTATCCAGCACCCCGGCGGTATTGGTGAGCAGGATCAGTTTCTCGGCATTCAGGGTAATGGCCAGTTTGCCGGCCACCAGATCGGCATTGATATTGTAAGACTGCCCATCCTCACCCACACCGATAGGCGCAATCACAGGAATAAAATCCCCCTGCACCAACATATTGATCACGCCGGGATCGATACTGGCCACCTCACCCACATGACCGATGTCCACGATCTCGGGGGCATTCATCTCCGGTGCCTGGCGCTCAAACTGCAACTTGCGCGCCCGAATCAGATCCCCGTCCTTGCCGGTCAGACCCACCGCATGCCCACCCTGCATATTGATCAGGTTAACGATTTCCTTGTTCACCAACCCACCCAGCACCATCTCAACGATGTCCATGGTTTCGCAGTCAGTCACCCGCATACCATCAACGAAGCGGCTTTCCTTGCCCACCCGCTCCAGCATGCTGCCGATCTGCGGGCCGCCGCCATGCACTATCACCGGATTCAGCCCCACCAGCTTCATCAGCACCACATCACGGGCGAAACCCTGCTTGAGGCTTTTATCGGTCATGGCGTTGCCGCCATACTTGATAACAATAGTCTTGCCCTGAAAGCGTTGAATATAGGGCAGCGCCTCGGTCAGCACCGAAGCAATATTATGAGCGGAAGATTTTTTAATAGGCATCGTCAAACACTGTTATTTTTCAAGTTTCATCTTAAACGCAAAGACGCAAAGGCGCAGAGAACGCAAAGTTTTTTGTTTATTCTCTGCATCCTTTGCGTCTTTGCGCCCCTGCGTTAATTATTAACATGGATCCGAGAAGAAATATCAAAACGGCAATTTCAACGATGGATCGATCGCCAGCATCACGGCTCTGAATTCATCCTCGATACGTTTCAGCGCGTCCTCATTTTGGCCTTCGAAGCGCAGCACCAGACAGGGTGTAGTATTGGAGGCACGCACCAGTCCCCAACCATCTTCATAGTCCACCCGGATACCGTCGATCATGGTGACATTGGCACTGGCGAAGTCAGCTTTGTCGAGCAGGGCATCCATGAACTTGAAGTGTTCCCCCTCGGCCATGTTCAGGTTTAACTCCGGGGTATTGACCGCATCGGGCAGGGCGGCAAAAATTTCATGCGCCGGACGCTTATCGGCGGCGATGATCTCCAGCAGGCGGGCACCCGAATAAAGACCGTCATCAAAACCGTACCAGCGTTCCTTGAAGAAAATATGCCCGCTCATTTCACCGGCCAACAAGGCGCCAGTCTGCTGCATCTTGGTCTTGATCAACGAATGACCGGTTTTCCACATTAGTGGTTCGCCACCTTTTTCCCAGATCACCCGGGTCAGGTTGCTGCTGCATTTGATGTCGTAAATAATCTGCGCGCCATGATTACGTGACAGCACATCGGCAGCAAACAGCATCATCAGCCTGTCCGGCCAGATAATAGCGCCATTGGAACTGACCACACCCAGGCGATCGCCATCGCCATCGAAGGCCAGCCCCAGATCGGCATTCTGCGCGCGTACCGTTTCGATCAGATCCTTCAGGTTCTCCGGCTTGCTGGGATCGGGATGGTGGTTGGGAAAATGCCCATCCACGTCACTATAAAGCTCGATCACTTCGCAACCCAGTGAATTAAACAATTTCGGCGCAATCGCACCGGCAACGCCATTGCCGCAGTCAATCACGATTTTCAGTTTGCGCCTGAGTTTGACGTCGGAATTAATACGCTCAATATACTCATTGCTGATAACCCGTGTAGCATATTCCCCACTGCCACGGGTGTAATCCTCGCGCAGGATGCGTTCCCGCAGAGACTGAATGGTATCGCCAGACAGAGTTTCTCCGCCCAGGACCATTTTTATACCATTGTAATCGGGTGGATTATGGCTGCCGGTCAACATCACACCCGTGCCTTCGGTTAATTCTGCGGCGGCATAATACAGTACCGGCGTTGGCACCATACCAATATCAAGCACATCCATGCCGGCCGCCTGCAAGCCGCGAACCAATGCGCCTCCCAGCTCCGGCCCGGACAGGCGGCCATCACGGGCAAAGGCGATCTTGCCCAATCCACGGCCAATAGCCTCGCTGCCTAATGCCTTGCCGATCAACATCGTATATTGAGGCGTCAGGGTTTTGCCGACAATTCCACGAATATCATAAGCCTTGAAAATGGAAGCCGGCGGCAGACCTGGTTTTTCAGGCACAGGCGGGGAATCAGTTTGCGAACGGTTATCCGGGTGAGCACTGCGGGTCGGCTGTTGTATTTGCTGGCTCATGCTTTGTTTGAATTCGGCGTCACTCTCCATTTCTTGAACTTCCATAACACCGGTATCCATAAACACCCGATCCATACTGCCATGCATGCTGATATCACTGACACTAATAGCATCAGGATCATCATCCCGCTCTCTATCCAGTGACTGCTCCTGTTTCAGGTTATCAAAACGCCCGGCCGCACTTTTGAACTCCGGTATTTTAAGGCTGTAGTCGTGCTGCTTGATACCACGCAGAAAAGCCGCTTCCATCTGCATGAAATTCTCGAGATCAACCTGAATCGCCCGGCTCAGACTGTTTCTTAGTAAAAAGATGAGTAGCGCACTCAGCAGCATCGCCACCAGCACCACCAGCAGAATATTCAAATTAAACAGGGACGGTGCCACCATCGGCGTCCATACCTGCATGTGCCAACGGGTACCGATGACCACAGCTGAGGCCGTTAACCCGGTATTTTTCAGCGCCACATCCCCTATGCTGCCAATCAGCAGCCCCCGCTTGCCGGCCACCGGCTGGGTTAACTCCAGATAGCTGTTGACGCCATCTTTTTGCAACCATTGCTTGATCAAATTGACATTCAGTGCCAGCTGGATATGACCCACGACTTTATCGCCTGCGGGTGACAGCACCGGTTGCAGAATATCGATATGCTGTTGCGAACTACCGAATACATGCATTTCCACCGCCGGAGCATGATGACTGTCTTCCGCCTGACGCTGCATATCCAGACAGGCAAAGCCCAGATGCGGCTGCTGACTCTTGTCCGCTTTAAAAATGCCTGCCCGCAACAGACGTAGACGCAGAGCACCGGGAAACTGTTTTTTCAGCTGTTCAGCACGCCGTTGTTTCGCCGCATCATCACCTGCGAGAATCAACCTGCGTATCTGTGGATCAGCCGCAATACCACGCAGGGCCTGGGTATAATAAGCCACTTTGAAAGCCAACCTGTGCGCCGAGCCCTCAGCCACCGCCTTGATCACCGCAGTCTGCTGCAAGCGCAATTTTGTAAGGCCGGAATACTGACTGATAAAACTTGCGAACAGAACAATCAAACTGAACAAGACGAAGGCCCACAGGCTCACCGTGTTCAGGCTAAGGCCGCGTTGCTCACCGCTTTTTCGACTCTTGCGTATCCGACGTTTGCGTGCTTTCGCCACTCTGACCCCACTCCCTAACCTGGATAAACCACAAGACTAAGTATCTTCACGAAATAATTTTCTACCAAATGCGCAGAAGATTATTTTTAGACCTGCCCGGTATGACCGAAACCACCCTCGGCACGCAGACTGGTGTTGAAATCCTCGACCATCTCAAACTCGGCCTGAACCACGGGCACAAAAACCAGTTGCGCGATGCGATCCCCGACTTCGATAGTAAACGCGCGGCTGCCACGATTCCAGCAGGAAACAAACAGCTGGCCCTGGTAGTCTGAATCGATCAGGCCCACCAGATTGCCCAGCACGATCCCGTGTTTGTGTCCCAATCCTGAACGCGGCAGGATCATTGCCGCCAGCCCGGGATCAGCAATATGAATCGCCATACCGGTGGGGATCAAATGAGTCGCGCCTGGCTCAATATGCAGCGCTGCGTCCAGGCATGCGCGTAGATCCAGCCCCGCCGATCCTGGCGTCGCATAGTCCGGCATGGGAATGTCCTTTCCCAGTCGCGCATCCAGAATTTTAAGTTTAATTTGGTTCATTTAGTAACATCCCCATGAATATGTTCGGCAAGCTAAGCAGAAAATACGTTCCCGGAACAGAGCAGTTTACCCCCGGCTCAGAAAATTATCGTTTAATGTTAATCACGTTGTCGGGGTCGCCATCATGCCCTGTACCCGCCCCGTCGGCACCGGCAAGGTACAGCGCATAACGCTGGGCAATAACGCCAATGAGTCGGCGCGCCAGTTTATCTTTGGAATCCTGCTCCAGTTCAAGCTCGCCCCCCCGCCAGAACAGATGCAACGCATTATCATCACTGCCAAAAGTTCCGCCGGTAGCTTTCGCGGCCGGACCGACCCAGTTAGCCGCCACCATCTCGATACCTTTTTTATGCAGCTTCTGCTGCGCGTAGTCCTGCAGATTTTGCGTTTCGGCGGCAAAGCCAACACAGAACAAACGTGCAAACTGTGCTTTGACCGCCGCCAGAATATCAGGGGTCGGCACTAACTCCAACATCAGCCGACTACCGTCCTTTTTCAACTTTTCAGCATCCACTTGCGCTGGCCGATAATCAGCCACCGCCGCCGTAGCAATAAAAATATCCGCCGCCGGCGCATGAGCCAGAATCACATCGTGCATTTCCATCGCACTAACAACATCGATGCGTTCGACTCGATCCGGTGTGGCTAATGCAACCGGACCGGCCACCAGCATCACTCGCGCGCCGGCCTCCTGCGCTGCGTTCGCAAGACTGAATCCCATTTTGCCGGAGCTGTGATTACTCAGATAACGTACCGGATCAATCGCCTCACGCGTCGGTCCGGCGCTGATCAACACGGTTTTGCCACTGAGACTACCGGGCGCAAACAGTTCCGCTAACTGTGAAATCATGGCCCCGGCTGCCAGCAGGCGCCCGGCACCTACTTCGCCACAGGCCTGTTCGCCCTCGTCCGGCCCCAGTATCAATACCCCCCGACCACCCAGCAGACGCATGTTTTCCTGGCTGGCCGGGCTGGCCCACATCTGGGCGTTCATGGCCGGGGCAACCGCCAGTGGAACCTTGCCTCCCGCCAGACAGATGGCGGCAAGCAGATCATCCGCCCGTCCCTGCGCCAGACGCGCGAGGAAGTCGGCACTGGCCGGCGCCACCAGGATGACATCCGCCCAGCGGGCCAGTTCGATGTGTCCCATACCGGCTTCCGCCTCCGTGTCCAACAAATGCCGATGCACCGGTTTGCCCGACAAGGCCTGAAAGGTCAAGGGTGTAACAAACTCGGTTGCGCCACGGGTCATCACCACCCGCACGTCCGCCCCGGCTTCGCGCAGGCGGCGCACCAGATCGGCAGCCTTGTAGGCGGCAATGCTACCCGTCACCCCCAGCAGGACACGTTTGTTAGTAAGGACTTGCATAGAAGGCGAGTTTAACAGAATCCAGATAACAAGTGACCACCCACTCCGCCGGAAACAAAGAACATTGAACCCGCACGATGACAGGCTGTTACGACCAACCGGGATAGCAACAAGCGCTGCTCAACCGACCAAGGCGACGCTCTTAACCTGGGCGTAGACCCTTATTCCCTCGCCGATCCCCAACGCCACCGCCGAACGGCGGGTGATGCGCGACAGCAGGGTCTGGCCATCCAGCAGGCGTAAGCGCACCATGAGCTGGGTCTGACCATGCTCATGGGTGTCGATCACTTCCACCGGCAGGATATTGAGAATGCTGGTGTCACTGTGAGAGCTAAGTGAAAGGCTGACATCCCGCGCCTGAATCGCCACCCGCGCACGATGACCCACCGGAATCGACTGGCGTGGCACTGCCACACGGCCACCGTGCATACCAATCCAGGTTAACTGAAACGTATCATCATGGGCGGAAACTGAACCTTCCAGAATAGCTTCCGCGTGATCGAAGCAGGCCGGTGGCAGATCCAGCCGGGTCATCAGATCGCTGGCGTGACCCTGTGCAACCACCTTGCCGCCATCCAGCAACACCAGCTGGTCAGCCAGCCGCGCCACCTCGGTGGGATCATGACTGACATAGAGAACCGGCAGTGCCAGTTCATCGCAGAGCCGTTCGAGGTAGGGCAGAATAGTCTGCCTGGCGCTATGATCGAGGGCAGAGAGGGGTTCATCCATCAACAACAGACGCGGGCTGGTAAGCAGGGCGCGGGCAATGGCGACGCGCTGACGCTCCCCCCCTGACAAACGCTGCACGCCACGCCCCAGCAAGTCATCAATTCCGAGCAGGGCCACCGCCTCCTCAAAAACAATGCGCTGTTCATCCGGTTTGATGCGCCGCAGACCATAACGCAGGTTCTGCTCCACATTTAAATGAGGAAAGAGGCTGGCCTCCTGAAAAACATAGCCGATGGCGCGATAATGAGGGGGCACAAAATGCCTGTCATCCTGCCAGACCTCACCATTAATACAGATATGCGCCTGGTCCGAACGTAACAACCCGGCAACGGCTCGCAAGACGCTGGTTTTGCCTGAGCCAGAAGGACCAAAGAGTGCCGTAACGCCGCTGGCGGGCGCGTTAAACGCCACCTCCAGACTGAAATTTCCCAGATGGCTTTTCAGCCTCACCTCGATAGCGCTCAAAGCTGAGGGTTCCGGCCAAGGCGGCCATTGAGCAGATAGAGGCCAACTAGCACCACAAAGGCAAAACCGAGCATACCGGCGGAAAGAAGATGGGCCTGATCGTATTCCAGCATCTCCACATGATCATAAACGGCCACCGATAACACCTTGGTTTCACCTGGAATATTGCCGCCGATCATCAGCACCACACCGAATTCACCCACCGTATGCGCGAAGGTAAGTACCGCTGCGGTCAAAAAACCTGGCCGCGCTAACGGTACAACAATACTGATAAAACGATCCCAGGGCGAGGCGCGCAGGGTTGAGGCGGCCTCCAGCAGACGCTCGCCGAGAGATTCAAAGGTGTTTTGCAAAGGCTGAACCGTGAACGGCAATGAATAGATAACCGAGGCTACCACCAGCCCGGCAAAGGTAAACGGCAGGGTGCCGAGACCAATAACCTGGGTAAACGCACCCACCGGTCCCTTTGGTCCCAACAGTAACAGCAGATAGAAACCCAGCACCGTGGGCGGCAGCACCAGCGGCAACGCCAGCACCGCCGCAAGCGGTTGTTTGTACCAGGCACGGGTCCGCGCCAGCCACCAGGCGATGGGCGTACCCAGCAGCAGTAATATAAAGGTCGTCACACTGGCCAGCTTCAGCGTCAGCCAGATAGGTTGCCAGTCAAAGGACATGGTTTACTCCCGTTGTTTCAGGGGGGCTGATTTGTTTCTTTATTTTACCGCATAACCCGCATCTTCTATCAGCTTACGGGCAGCAGCACTCCTGAGAAAGCGCAGATAGGCCTGGGCGGCGGGGTTATCTTTGCCTCTCTTTAGCAGTACCGCAGCCTGTTCGATAGGTGCATAATCTTTTCCCGGGATTATCCAGATCGCCCCCGGATTTCTTTTCCAGGCCCTGACCTGCGACCAGGCGACCAGGCCCGCCTCGGCATTGCCAGTGGCAACAAACTGAAAGGTTTGGGCAATAGATTCGCCCCGCACCAGACGCGGCTGAATAGTTTGCCAAACGCCCAGATGCATCAGAACCTGCTGTGCCGCAAGACCATATGGTGCGGTTTTTGGATTGGCAATAGCCAGATGCCGGAAGGCCGATTTTTGTAAATAGGCCTCACCATCATCAAAAGCGCCAGGCTTCGCACTCCATAATACCAGCTTGCCCCTGGCATAGATAAAACGCGTCCCGGCTACGGCCAGGCCCTCATTTTGAGCCTTGATGGGACGCAGACTATCGGCCGCCAGAAAAACATCGAAGGGCGCGCCGTTCTCGATCTGAACAAAAAGTTTACCTGTGGAACCATAACTGATCCGGGTATGGTAGCCGCTGATTTTTTCAAACAGCGGTGCAATTTTGCGGCTCACGCCGGTAAAATTAGCCGCCACGGCAATGCGCACTTCGACTGCAAATACTGGTTCGCCAGCCAACAATGCAAGCAACAAACTTGAAAAAACGGCTATTTTGCATATTTTCATCATCATGGTCCTGAATAATGGTTTGACGTCTCCGACAGAGTCAAACATGAAAAACAATATTAAACAGGGCCCGCCCCGTTAAACATACAAAACCAGCAAGAGCGACACCAGTATAAAACAATTTAAACATAACCAGGCGTTGCAAAATTTTTCTGCGCACGTATTTCGTTATAACCGCAACATCTTTACAAGAAATTTACATACACCACGTCATAATGATCAGTATGACAGTCTGCTTGCCTTGAGGCAGATAGATAGCGCAAATGGTCATATGCCTGTCACACACAACAGTTAAAATGTTCGCGTCGGGAGTCTGAATAGTCCCGATATGGATTCGGCTGTAATTAATTACGGTCGTTGATGAACACGTTACCCGGCTTATGTAAACATTATTTTGAGGCATAAGTACGGGCAGATGCACAGAGGAAAAAAGCAGATGTCATTAAAAATTTCAACCAGCCTTCTGACCATGGCTGCACTCCTGTTCAACGTCGGCGGGGTTGTTACACCCGCTCATGCTGATGTCAATGCAATCTCCGGCGCAGGCGCCACTTTCCCCTATCCGGTTTATGCCAAATGGGCTGATACCTATGCCAAAAAAACCGGCATTAAAATGAACTATCAGTCTATCGGTTCAGGTGGCGGGATCAAACAGATCAAGGCTAAAACCGTTGATTTTGGCGCATCCGATGCCCCACTCACGGCAGCCGATCTGGATAAATCCGGTCTGATTCAATTCCCGATGATCATGGGCGGCGTCGTTCCGGTCGTGAATCTGCCGGGTATCGCTTCAGGACAGGTAAAGATGAGCGGCAAGCTGCTGGCCGATATTTATCTCGGTAAAATCAAACGCTGGAATGATCCGCGAATCAAGGCAGAAAACCAGGGCCTGAACCTGCCATCCAAGGCCATCACCGTGGTTCACCGCGCTGACGGATCAGGCACCACCTGGATTTATACCAACTATCTGTCGAAAGTCAGCCCTGAATGGAAAAGCAAGGTTGGCAATGCCAAGGCCGTATCATGGCCGGCAGGCATCGGTGGCAAAGGTAACGAAGGTGTCGCCTCCTATGTTAAACGTATCAAGGGTGCTATCGGCTATGTCGAATATGCCTATGCATTGCAAAACCACATGGCGCATGTGAAACTGGGCAATCGTGCGGGGAAATATCTGGACCCGGACAGCGCCAGCTTCCAGGCCGCGGCAGCAAACGCCGACTGGAAACACGCCAAAGGATTTTATATGGTGCTGACTGACCAGCCAGGCGCAAACAGCTGGCCGATTACCGGTGCAAGCTTTATTCTGGTTTATAAACAACAGAACAAACCGGCTCGTGGCCGCGCAGTGCTGAAGTTTTTTGACTGGGCCTATCATCATGGCCAAAAAATGGCAGCCAAACTTGACTATGTTCCCATGCCCGCATCAGTCGTTAAGCTGGTTGAGGAAAGCTGGCGCACAAGCGTAAAAAACCCACAGGGTAAGCCGGTCTGGACCCACTAGCACTAGTACCAAGCCGACCTGAATTCACCCCGGTCGCAATGGCCGGGGTGTTTTCGTATAATAGACACAGCTATAGCAAAAGACTGCCGTTATTCTGAGTAAACAATGCCTGAACAACCCATAACGCCGGTAGCGAGCGAGAATGACGCGCCGCGCCGACACATAGCATGGCCCGATTCAATCTATGCCGGTTTGGCATGGCTGGCGGCCGCCAGCGTGCTGATTGTGATCGGCGCAATACTGTTTGTGCTGATCCAGGGCGCGCTTCCCGCCCTGCACAAGTTTGGCCCCGGCTTTATAACCAGTGGCCAGTGGGATCCGGTAACCAAAAACTTCGGCGCACAGATCCCCATATACGGCACCCTGGTCACCTCGTTTCTGGCCATGCTGATCGCCGTGCCCGTCAGTTTCGGAATTGCACTGTTCATTACCGAGCTTTGCCCGCGCTGGCTAAAACGCCCCATTGGCATCGCGGTAGAACTATTGGCCGCTATTCCCAGCATCATTTACGGCATGTGGGGCCTGTTTGTTTTTGCTCCCCTGTTCGCCGACCACGTGCAACCCTGGATTACGGACCATTTCGGCGATCTGCCGATAGTCGGCGTCATGTTCAGTGGTCCGCCACTTGGCATCGGCCTGTTCACGGCCTCGCTGATTCTGGCCATTATGATTATCCCCTTTATCAGCGCCATTATGCGCGATGTCTTTGAAGCAACGCCCCGGATACTGAAAGAATCCGCCTATGGTCTCGGCTCGACCACCTGGGAAGTAGTACGTAATGTGGTCCTGCCCTATACCAAGGTAGGTGTGATCGGTGGCGTCATGGTCGGGCTGGGGCGCGCACTGGGCGAAACCATGGCGGTCACATTTGTGATCGGCAATGCGCACGAATTAAGCAACTCACTATTCATGCCGGGCAACACGATTTCCTCGACCCTGGCAAATGAGTTTACTGAAGCAGTGGATCCGATCTACACTTCATCGCTGCTCTCGCTGGGGCTGATTTTGTTTCTAATCAGCTTCATTGTTCTCGCAGTCGCACGTGTCCTGCTCATGCGCTTACAGATTAACGAAGGTCATTCCACCTGATATGGCTATCGATCTTTACCTATATCGAAAACGCCGCCTGCTGAACATGCTCAGCCTCACGCTGTCGATGTTGGCTACCCTGTTTGGACTGCTATGGCTGACCTGGCTGCTGTGGACGCTGGTTACCCATGGCATTCAATATGTTAACTGGGACCTGTTCACCCACCCCACCCCGCCACCGGGCGAGGCGGGAGGGCTATCCAACGCCATCACCGGCAGTCTCATCCTCATTGCTTTAGGGGTAGCGATTGGCGCACCTGTTGGAATTTTTGCCGGAACCTATCTATCTGAATTCGGACGCGGCACACGTTTTGCCGCCGTCGTTCGTTTCATCAGCGATGTCCTGCTCAGCTCGCCTTCGATTATTTTAGGCGTGTTCGTCTACGAGGTGGTGGTGGTGAGCATGGGTCATTTTTCCGCCTATGCTGGCGGCCTCGCCCTGGCACTTATTGTTCTGCCGATTGTGCTTCGCACCACCGAAGACATGCTGCGTTTGGTGCCTGATCGCATGCGTGAAGCGGCCGCCGCCCTCGGCGCGCCGCGCTGGAAGGTGATCGTTTCCATTGTTTACCGCGCCGCCCGCTCGGGGATCCTCACCGGGATCCTGCTGGCCGTCGCCCGGGTCAGCGGAGAAACCGCACCGCTGCTGTTCACGGCGTTGAATAATCAATTTTCAAGCACGAATCTCAACCAACCGATCGCAAATCTTCCGGTGGTGATCTTCCAGTTCGCCATGAGTCCCTATGACGACTGGCAACATCTTGCCTGGGCGGGAGCCCTGCTCATCACCTTTGGCATTTTATTACTCAACATCATTGTACGCGTGTTCCTGCCTGAGCCGGAACGACAGCGTTGACGCTAAGGTATACGCCTGACTATGAAAGAACCCGTCATTCCATTCCACCTCGGCAATCTGGAACATGCAGATACCGCACAGTCAAAAACACAGGAGTCAGATGTGCCCATTCAAGGCACGGAGAAAGCGCCCTCCAAGATCACGTTGCGTGGACTGAATTTCCATTATGGAAAATCGCAGGCACTGTTTGATGTCAATCTTGATATTCCGGAAAATCAGGTCACTGCCTTTATCGGCCCCTCGGGTTGTGGCAAATCGACCTTGCTACGCTGCTTCAATCGTATATACGAACTTTATCCAAAACACCGGGCAAGCGGCGAGATCATTCTCGACGGCAGCAATATTCTTGCCCGCGGCGTCGATCTGAACCTGCTGCGCGCGCGTGTCGGCATGGTGTTCCAATCGCCAACTCCGTTTCCCATGAGCATCTACGACAATATCGCTTATGGCGTGCGCCTCTACGAAAAGCTGTCACGGGCCAGCATGGATCGCCGCGTCACCTGGGCGCTCAAGAAGGCCGCGCTCTGGAGCGAGATCAAGGACAAGCTGCACTATTCAGGCACTGCACTCTCGGGTGGCCAGCAACAACGTCTGTGTATCGCCCGGGCCATCGCCATCAAACCCGAAGTATTGTTGCTCGACGAACCCGCCTCGGCGCTGGACCCCATTTCGACCCTGAAGATTGAAAAGTTAATCGATGAACTCAAGCGTGACTACACCATCGTTATTGTTACTCACAATATGCAACAGGCCGCGCGCGTCTCTGACTACACCGCCTTCATGTACCTGGGTAAATTAATCGAGTTTGGCTCCACCCGCCTTTTGTTCACCAATCCAGGCAAGAAACAAACCGAGGACTACATCACCGGACGCTACGGATAAGATGTCGCCAACGGAACGCTAGATTAAGCGTTCCGAATACCAGTACACTTTATTAGGCACTACCGTTTATCCTGAGCCCTCTCGAAGGAAGGATGGCGTGAGTTTCATCGAATGAGGCTCACCACAAACGTAAACCTTAGTGCACATGTATTCGGGACCGCTATTTTAAATAAATATATGACAGGGAGGTCATAACATGCCGATTACCGACTGGCCGGAACAGGAACGGCCACGCGAAAAACTATTGCACCAGGGTGCCGCCGCACTCTCCGATGCCGAGCTGCTGGCTATTTTTCTGCGCACTGGCATCCCCGGCAAGACGGCCGTGGATCTGGCGCGGGATTTATTACAGGAATTTTCCGGTCTGCGCGGCCTGCTTAGCGCCCGGCGGGATCCATTCTGCCAGCAAGCGGGACTCGGGCCCGCCAAATACGCCCAGCTTCAGGCAGTGCTGGAAATGGGCAAACGCCATCTACACGCAACTCTGGTGCGAGATGAGGCGCTCACCGATCCGGTCGCCACCCAGCGTTACCTCAGCGCCCATCTGCGTGATCATGCTTTTGAAGTTTTCGCCTGCCTGTTTCTGGACAACCGCCACCGCGTGATTCACTTCAGAGAACTGTTCCGAGGCACCATCAACGGTGCCTCGGTCCACCCGCGCGAAGTGGTGCGTCAGACTCTCGAACTCAACGCCGCCGCCGTGATTTTTGCTCACAATCACCCCTCCGGGGTAGCCGAGCCCAGCGAGGCCGATCGGCAATTAACCCGCCGTTTGCAGGCGGCACTGGAGCTGATCGACGTGCGTGTGCTGGACCATATTGTCATCGGTGACGGAGAGTGCGTCGCTTTTTCGGAGCGAGGCTGGATTTGAACAGGATTACGCTTGTATCCCGGCTACAATTTCCGTAGAATGCGCGGTCTTTGATGCCGGGTCCGGATCTGAATGCCGGGCTAAATATGAAATTTTTGGAGAATGAGTCATGTCACGAGTTTGTCAAGTTACCGGCAAGCGCCCAATGAGCGGAAACAATGTTTCCCACGCGCACAACAAAACCCGTCGCCGTTTCCTGCCGAATCTGCACAGCCACCGTTTCTGGATTGAGTCCGAGCAGCGCTTTGTACGTCTGCGCCTGAGTTCCAAAGGCATGCGCATCATCGACAAGAAAGGCATCGAAGCAGTTCTCGTCGATATGCGTCGTCGCGGCGAAAAGGTTTAAGGAGAAAGATCATGGCAAGCGATAAAATCAAACTGGTTTCAAGCGCCAAGACAGGTCACTTCTACACTACCTGCAAAAACAAACGCAATATGCCCGAAAAAATGGAGATCAAAAAATACGATCCCGTGGTTCGCAAGCATGTGATGTACAAGGAAGCCAAAATCAAATAAACCGGCATCCCGACTCATTCCCGAAAAACCCGCCTCGTGCGGGTTTTTTTGTTTGTTTGCCAGATTGATATTGATGGTTTGATGGCTAAATAAATGTTCCGAATCCCTCTCCAGTGAAACCGTTCGTCCTGAGCTCTGTCGAAGGAAGCTCTGTCGAAGGACAAACAGACTGAAACACAGATATTTCAGGCTTTACGTTCATGGTTCGACAGGCTCACCACGAACGTAAAGCCTGATAGTGGTCAGGAATTTGGAACGCTTATT
>UOFZ01000170.1_pt1 | contig 78690 bp, 68 predicted proteins | sample 1989551 | NCBI WGS metagenome assembly UOFZ01 (sample SAMEA4712198, study PRJEB27164) | hydrothermal vent metagenome | biome: marine basaltic hydrothermal vent biome; feature: marine hydrothermal vent; material: mineral | place: Pacific Ocean | collected 2011-06-14/2011-07-23 | depth 1691 m
CAGTCGTGACGCAATTCATTATTATTCGAGATATTCGGGGCTCTGGATTCCATTGTGGTTTACCGGGTTATATACTGAAAAGGAATGCCGAATTCTAGAGCCTGTAGCGTGGGTGTCAACTGACAAGGAAGTCAGAAATGAACATATGGTTAAATAACAAGCAAGTCAGGCTAAATATATTTCCCTGTCTGCTCTGTGGCACAGCAGACTCGAACCACCTCGGGATCTGTGGTGCCTGTGAACAAGCCCTGCCACACAATTTCTCCGCCTGTCGCCGTTGCGCACTGCCCATTCCTGATACCGGCCATGCCCAACTCTGCGGACAATGTCTGGCTTCTCCCCCCACTTGCTATCAGGCGCAGGTGCCTTATATTTATGCCGCCCCTCTCGATGCCCTGATCACCGGGCTCAAATTTCGCCAGCAATTATATTCAGCCCAACTGCTTGGCGGCCTACTGGCTCAGCATTTGCGGGCAAATCTGCATACCTATCCCGAATGTATCGTGCCGGTACCCCTGCATCCGCACCGCCTGCGTGAACGGGGCTATAATCAAGCGCTGGAACTAGCCCTGCCACTGGCCCGCTCACTGGAAATTGGACTGGAAAAAAATCTCGTTCAGCGGGTACGCCAGACCCGCCCACAAAGCGAACTGAAGCTGGCCTATCGCGGCACCAACCTGCGTCAAGCCTTTCAACTTAAACGATCACCAAACTACCGGCATATCGCTCTCGTTGACGATGTAATCACCAGTGGCCATACGGTAAACGCGCTGGCGCAGGAGTTCCATCGACAGGGAGTCGAAAAAATAGAAGTCTGGGCGATTGCCCGCGCCGTATGTCGAAACTGACAGACGATGGGGAACGTCAGGCGAGATTTTTAGAATTTTAGATGCAGATCCAGAAACAGACCCTTGGCAACCGGTTTGCGCTGTAACTGGTTCAGTTCATCATTGGCGTACTGCTGGCGCTGCCACCCCCCCTCCAGACCCAAACCACCGATCCATTCATACGACAGCTTGGCTTTGTAATCAAAACTCGGATTGCTCATGGAATTGGAGTGACGGCCAACAAAACCTGCCGACAGACCCTTAAACGGCAAATTAAATAATGCCGCAGCATAAAACATGGGAATAGCTGCACGGAAATTACGGAATTGCTGTTGGCCATTTTCAGCAAAAACAGCATTACCATCAATAAAACGGATATTCAGGCCCAAATCCAGATTCATGCCTTTTTTCATCATGGGAAACAACGACAGAGCCGCATCATACTGCTGCAAGCCTGTTGCTTCAGCCGCCAAATTATCCTGCCTTGTCAGGCTAGGAAAATGGGGTTGCAGTAAATCCTTACTTACGTTCCAACGCCCCCCTACCTCATCATGAGTTAACTGCAAATGCAACGGTACCTGCCGGTTCACAGAGTAATCAGAAACCACATTCAGTTTAAACTGAGAAGGCTTATAGTCAACTCCAACCCCTGACGATGACTCGGCCATCACCGTAAAGCTGCTGATGAGCGCCATAACAATAAGAATCCATGAAATAACCATTACTTTTCCTGAGTTGTTTACCCTTAAGTAATACAACCTGTCTTTTTTCCACCCTACAACCTGATTGCCGCACAAATGATTCAAAATCAGGCGAAGGAAAGTATAGTCCAGTCCTCCGCAGGCAACCATACATCGCGCGACTAATTTAGCATTAATTGTCTTTCCGTATTAATGACAGGAAACCTGTGTCATTAATCATCGTGCTGCACTAGTGTCCCTAACTATAAATTAAAGAACATCGAGCACTCATCCGGATAACCGTTTTCATTCGATGCTGCCAGCAGTCTTGCGGAACATTTGTGCGACCAGCGAAGGCTAACAATAACTCAGGAAAAAGCCGGAAAATATAGCTAAACCCAGCCAGTTGTTGTTTAAAAAAGCCTTGAAACAGGCAGCCGGTTCGCGCTCACGGATAAGGTATTGCTGGTACAGAGACAAACCCGCAGCAACGGCAACGCCCAGGTAGTAAACCGTGGACAGCTCAAGCTGGCGACCCAGCAAGACCAACCCCAGCAACATGAAGGCCTGCAAAATACCAATAATAACGCGATCGGCATCCGCAAACAGCACTGCGGTGGACTTGATCCCGGCCCGGATATCATCGTCCCGGTCCACCATCGCATACATGGTGTCATAAATGACCGACCAGAGAACATTGATCACATAGAGCAGCCAGGCAACCCGGGGAACCTCACCCGTCTGGGCAGCAAAAGCCATAGGAATCGACCAGCCGAAGGCCATCCCCAGCACCACCTGCGGCAAGTGGGTATAACGCTTCATAAAGGGATAAACCGCCGCCAGCGCCACGGCTACGAAAGCCAGATAAATGGTTAGACGGTTCATGCTCAGCACCAGCAGGAAAGCCAGCAGGCATAAGGCCACAAATAACCAGAGAGCCTCCTTCGGCGTTACCTTGCCACTGGCCAGAGGGCGCTCACGGGTGCGGCGGATCTGAGGATCGAAATCCCGATCGGCAACGTCATTAATCACACAACCAGCCGAGCGCATGAGCACCACCCCCAGTAAAAACACCAGCAGCACGGGCCAATCCGGCCAGCCGGCCGCCGCCACCCATAGCGCCCAGCCGGTAGGCCAGAGTAGCAACAGAATGCCGATGGGCCGGTGCAAACGGGTAAGATAATAATACTGGGTCGCACGCTCGCGTACATGTTCCCAGTCGATGGCCTGCCAAAATTTTTTCATGAATCTGATTCTGTATCCTCTGTCGCCGTGCAGCAACGGGCGATCGCCGGTAAAAACACCTCACTGACCAAGAGCGGTTTATGTGACAGATAAAACACTGAACGGCGACCCCAGATGGCGTCCGGCTCAGACGCCAGCATCTGGGTGGCTGGCGTGAATATGCGTTGCGCGGGGCGAATGCAAGCCACTTCCACCTCATCACGAGACATGTTGGGCGAGGCAAACAATACCGCCCCCAGTGGCCGAGTACCCAAACAGGCAAGATGCCGCTCGGCACCACTGAGGGTAGACAGCGGAATCACCGTCCGAGCATAAACCACGGGCCGCGCATGACAGAACAAATAAACCTGGCGTACCAGCGCTAGCCGATCCGGCGACACACCCAGACGCATGGCCTCATTCAACATTGGCCGCTGCCAGCCCTGCTCAACCAACTCAACCCGGAAATCCTGCGGGCAGGCCATCTGCAAACGGCGGGTAAGCGAACCCCGGTCAAACAACCAGTCAGTCATCCCGACCGGAATCCTCTGCGCAAACATTCGCAAACGCACTCGCCATACCGGCTCATAAAGATGACGACCAAATCGATTCAACCGCTTCCCCGCGCATCCATGCCTTTTCGGCATGGTAAAAAGAGGAATTTTACACGCATCAGGCGTGTCGCAGAAGAACAATCTCGCTGAGCGTACTCACCCCCTGTTGCCCGTGCTCCCGACAGTCAACCCTTGCGTCCTAAAAAGCGGCGTCCAGCCCGATCAAGGCATAACTTTCCCCCGTGAGATGACCGGTATAGTAGACCCCGGTCTGCCCGACCTTGTTTTGAAAGTCAGCATTCACTTCCAGTACAGCTTTGATGTTACGCATAAAATAATAGGAGGCGGCAGCGGTCAAACTATTGATATTGATGCCTTCATAAACGGTATCCGTATTGTTCAGATCGCCAGCATCGGCATAATTGTAGAGCAACGAATAGGTCCAGCGTGGGCTGTATACATAATCCACCCCGGCAAATGCACCAAACCAGCGATAGTCGCGGCTGGCATCAATGAAACCTTGCCAGTCGTTCCAGATGGCCTGGGCAAACCAGTAAGTATCCGCGCCCAACTTGCCAGACAGATCCAGCCCGGCGGCATTCTTGTTTGTATCCCGGTTACCGCTGACGGTCCCGGCAACACTGCCGGCGTTCTTCTGCGAACCCGCATAGTAAAACAAGCCCACATCGATGCCAGCCGGTGTCATGCCCAGACGGGCAAACAGCGCCTTGCCCGTATCATTGTCGAACATATGATCCGGACGTTTGTAGCCGGGGCTGTTAATGCTGAGGTTTTCCTCAATGCCATTCCCATTAACGACCCCAATGTCCAGTCCCACTGGTCCCAGCTCATAGTTGAGCAGCAGCCCGCGATCATAGGTCAGCCCGGCCATACGGTAGACCATAAAGTCCTGAAAGGTCATGCGCGTTTCCCGCGGAAACATGAGATCCGAAACCTGAAACTGGCCGAACATCATGCCCGCCCCCGTATCGAACAGATCATCGTACGAGAACCAGGCATCTTCAATGATAACGCTGCCATTGCCACCTTTTTCAGCAAAAATACCATAAAAATAATAACTGATATTCTCCGACAGGGGGGCGCTGGACAAAAGCTTGATCAGGTACGGTGCCTGAATGTCGGTTGTCGCCTGGCTGGTTTTGCCACTTTGAAGCGAAATGGCTTTGGCCTCCCGCTGCTGCGCATAGGCCTGGGCGCGAATCGCCAACGGCACAGATTCCGGCAACGCCAGCATGTCGTCGCCGGTCTTCACAGTTGTATCTTTCCAGTTCGGCAGGCGGTAATTGGCTTTGACAAACTGTTGTCCGAATTCATTCAGGCGCGGAAACGCGGCATGGCAAGCGGCACAACTCAGCTTGTATTTGCGTGCAAACACCGGAATCGCTTCTGCATCCGCAGGCAACAGGAACACCACCAGTGATGACAGCAGCATACACAGCAACAACAATAAATTTAACCCCCGGCTGGCAAGCGGCATCATATATGCATGGAATTTGGGTCGTACAATTGCAGATCTTTGACTATTCATCCTTATTTCCCCTAACCTGGATAAACCACAAGACAAGTACTTTCACGACATCATTTTCTGCAAAATGCCAGAAAATGATGTCTAAGGTACTAATAATGATAAAGTACACAAAGCTTAGTCATACATACTTAAATAAATGTTAATTACACCACCATCCAGCGAGAACTCTTACCGTCGAATCAGTATCGAACACCCCTACCTTACTTCCAGAAATAGACTCATCATGAAGAACCTGTTAATAATGTCTGTACTCAATATAAAACAACAATAAGCCAATCCTAGTACCACCGCTGACGCTGATGACTGAAATTAAATCATACTTTAGCCTGAACGATATCAGCGAGCTCAAGCGTTTTCTTGAGTTCGGTGAGGCAGACATTCGAATTTTAACCAATCTGCACCAGCATCTTAAAAAAGATCCTTCTTTTTTTGTTGATCAGTTCTATTCCCATCTGCTCAAGTTTGAATTTTCAAAATCTCTAATTCCTGACGAGGCTACCTTAAATAAGCTAAAGGAAGCCCAGAGTCATTATTTCAAACTGCTGACATCCGGTGATTATGGCGAAGCCTATTTGCGTGATCGTTTCCAGGTTGGCTGTATCCATCAGCATGTTGGACTGGGACCTCGCTGGTATATTGGCGCCTATCGCAAATACATATCGCTGCTCATTCCACAAATTTCCGCTTACGTCAAAATCGGTGACGAGGAAGACCTGCAAGCGCTGCAATCTATTCTCAAAGTCATATTTCTTGATATTGCAATTGCCATGGAGACCTATGTCGATAAAAACCGCGAAGCCATGAGCCGCCGCACCAGCCAACTTTCAGCGTTAAATAAAGTCGCGGTTACCGTTAATGCCACCTTGGGGATCAATGAAACCCTGAATGAAGTTATGAAGTGTGCCATGGATATTGTCAAGGCACAGGCCTCCGCCATTATCCTGTTTGATGCAGAATCCCGCTGTTTTACTGATAAATACACTATGGGCCTGTCTCATCACTTTGTTAAAAACATGAACTTCCGCCGAGGGGGACTGGCCGATGATGTATTTAATAATAACCAGTATATCCTTAGTAATGATCTGCCCGGCGCCCAACATCCACTCAGTGAACTGACACGCAAGGAAGGTATTAGCTCCTTCGTTTGTCTGCCTCTGGTGAGCCACAAACGTCGCTTGGGCGTGCAATATCTTTACTTCAAGCAGCGTCAGGAACTGTTTGATGATGAGTACGCCCTGCTCGGCACCCTTTCCCATATCGCTACTGGCGCTATCGGTAATGCCCATCTGCACTCCAGAGCAGTAACCCTGTCGATGACCGACGCATTGACCAACCTGTTTAACCGCAGAGAATTCATCGTCCGCCTGGAACAGGATTTGCTGCGTAGCCGCCGCAGCAACAAACCCTTTTCCCTGATCATGGCCGACATAGATAACTTCAAGAAGGTCAATGACAGCTATGGACATATTACTGGCGACATGGTGCTTACCGAGCTGGCACAAATATTCATGAATATCACCCGCGATATTGACATCGTTGCCCGTTACGGCGGCGAGGAATTTGTTTTTCTGCTACCCGGTATCCCGGATGATGTCGCCTTTCAGGTTGCCGAACGTATTCGCAAAGCGGTCGAACAACTACCCTTACATATCAACAAGCAGGAATCATTTCATGTCAGTATCAGCATGGGGATTTCCTGTTTTCCAAAGTGTGCCCAGGATGAAACCAGCCTGGTTGAGAATGCCGACAAGGCACTGTATGTTGCCAAAAACAATGGTCGTAATCAGACTGTTGTTTTCTCCAGCCTCAAGCAGTAATAAATGGCCTCGCCGCACGCAACAAAGTAATCGCCGACGAAATTACAACCAGAAACCGTCAATGACGTCTATAATCAACTACAGGGCATGCTCAGGAACACGCCATGAAACTTATATTCAAACTCATGCTGCTTGCACTGCTGCTGGTTGGCGTCAGCCCCTTTTTGCTGCACGGCCCCAATGGCAAACCGATTCTTTCACTGGATAAACTCGCCCTGCCGAATTTGGCTCGCCTATTCGATCGCGCCAGCTCAGCCTCAGTCTCAAAGACTATCGATAACATCAAATCCACAGCTGATGAAGCCTTACCCGTTAAGCTCAATGACAACAATACCGCGGTGCACAAATGGCGAGATGAACGCGGCATCTGGCACTTTTCCGACAAGCAGAACCCGCAAGGCAAAGACGAGGTGGTACTGATCAACACCAATACCAATGTGGTTCAAGCGGATCCGAAGGTTAATAATAAACCGAACAAACCGGCCAATGGTTCGGCTACAGGAGGTGAAAAAGAAAATAAAGAGGATAACGGGCCGGGCATTCCCTTCCCGACGACCATACCCTTGCAAGACATTCCCAAGCTGATTAAAGATACTCAGGTTCTAAAGAACAGCATGAATAAACGTTACCAGGAACAACAGAAATTGCTGGATTCCCTGCAATCAAAACAATGATTGTCCCGGGCAACTCACTATTTAGTCTAACAGCGATTCGATGCCCAGAACCCGCAGGCGGCGGCTAAAGCCAGGGCGTAGTTGAGAATTGTCATGAGAGGCAAACTCCAGAGTCTGGCTGGATACGGGAAGATCTGATTCGACCTCAGGAAATATCATGATTTCATTTTCACTACAAACAAAACGAAACATATTGCGCCCCAGATACACCATGTCGTTATTTTTCAGGCGCAGGCTGGATACCCTTTTCTTGTTGACATAGGTTTTGTTGGTACTGCCCAGATCATGCAGATAAAACTTGCAACCAGCAGACGGATCATCACCTGGTCTGGCCTCGATTAATGCGTGTTCTTTACTGACATAGGCATCAGCAACACAGATGTCGTTATGAATCTCACTTCGACCCATTCGAATCACGGGTTTGTCGATACTAAAGCGGATCCCCGGAACACCGTTGGCATATTGAATTAATTCTGCCATTTTGATTTCCTCGCCCACATATAATTATTTTATTTTAAATGGCATCCCTGCCTGGGAACATACAGCCTACTGCAGGCTTTGATAAGGTAACGTGAATTTGTTCACGTTTTCATCAACACCATGACCATTATCAAGACACTAAATTCTGCCCGCAGACAACTAGATTAGTCCACCCGAAGTGGCCTGGCAAGGCGTTTGAATTTCTGCGTGAAATAAATATTTTGCTGTAATATCAATCACTCAGGGGATATCCTTCACCTCAGCCAAACCCTCGCCACGCGGATCACTGGCTGCGGTCACAGAATGACTGGCCTTATCAAGTATGACTATTTGCATATTCCCGTAGCTGTTGCGCAACTGCTGCAACTTGTACCCCATACCCTGCAAACCCAGCATCTCACCCACCGTAAAAGCACCCCGTTCAAACTGTACTATATCGGGCAAATACTGATGGTGGAAACGTCGCTGGCTGACCACCCGGCTGGCCGAGTAACCTTCCGTCACCGCCAGAATGCCCTCCAATACCATCGTGATGATCCGGCTGCCGCCCGGGGTTCCGAGGATCGCCAATCGGTCAGGGCCTTCGACAAAGGTCGGACTCATGCTGGAGAGCATGCGCTTGCCCGGCGCAATCGCATTTGCCTGCGCTCCCACCAGACCATAAACATTCGGCACGCCAGGCTTGGCGGAAAAATCATCCATTTCGTCATTCAGCAATACGCCGGTACCGGCGGCCATGAAACCGGAACCAAAGGGATAGTTAATACTCAGCGTTGCAGCCACGCGGTTACCATCAGCATCCAGAATGGAAAAATGCGTGGTGTGATTGCCTTCTGGCGGAGGCATTACCGGTTTCAGCTCGCTGCTCGGCGTGGCGCGTGAGGGAATGATCGTTGCACGTAATTTTTGCGCGTAACGCTTATCCGTCAACCGTTCAACCGGCACCTTGACGAAATCCGGATCACCCAGAAATTCGGCCCGATCCCGGTAAGCCCGGCGCATGGCCTCAATCAGAAGATGCTTGCGCGCAACACCGGACAATGAACGCAGGCCGTCGTTTTCCAGCATATTGAGCATCTCGATAATGGCGACTCCCCCCGAGGAAGGCGGCGCAGCCGAGGTAATACGATAATCATACCAGCTACCCGTCACAGGTTTGCGCTCCCGTATCCTGTACGTCGCCAGATCTTTCGTACTCCAGATCCCACCGGCTTTGCCTGTTTCCGCAATCAGCCGTTTTCCAACCTTACCCTGATAAAACCCGGCCGCTCCCTGAGCGGCAATGGCTTCCAGTGTGCGTGCCAGATCGGGTTGTTTAATAACATATCCCTCATGCGGCACCTCATCCCGGTACAGAAAAACAGCGGCTGCCGCCTTTGAGGCACGTAAGGCCTGCAGGCGAAACCTCGCCATGCGCTTATAATATTGCGTGACAACAAAGCCATTACGGGCGACACGAATGGCGGGGGCCAGCGACTGACTCAAAGGCAGGCGGCCATATTTTTTTGCCATATGCACCAGTGCTGCCGGCTCGCCGGGAATCCCCGCTGCCAGCGGCCCATCCATCGACAAACCCGGAATTACCTTGCCTGTCTTGTCCTGATACATTTTTTCATGCGCGTTTAACGGGGCGGTTTCCCGGCCATCGATCATCACCGCCCGGGTCTTACCCGCCTGTTGCAGCAGCCAAAAACCGCCGCCGCCCAACCCGGAACTATAAGGCTCCACCACCGCCAGGGTAGCACTCACCGCCACCGCCGCATCAAAGGCATTGCCCCCGGCTTCAAGAATTTCAAAGCCTGCCTCGGTTGCCAATGGCTCGGCGCTGGCAATACCCGCCTGGTGGCGGGGCGTGGCATGGCTCGAAACAATAGCCACCAAGATTAGAAAAGTAGTTATCAAAAAACGCATCATTCCAGACTCCTCCTGATAGTCGAACAACAATGGTCACGAACTATTAATTACCGCGTCATACAAGCTTAACATGCCCACCCTACCCTGCTTGGCAGATAACTTCACAATAAATAATATCAGCTCGACAAAATCAACCCATAAAGTCGAGTTCACCATTTTCGAGGAGAATTCATCGTGGCAATCACGCGTAGAAAATTCTGTCATCTAGCGGCCAGTTCTTACCTGGCTATCCCTTTGTTAGCTCAGGCGCACGGTCGTAATGATAATAGTGAAGACATAAACGCCTATCCTTTCAAACACGGAATCGCCAGTGGCGATCCCTTAAACGACCGCATCATACTCTGGACCCGTATTACCTCACCCCGCCAGGAACATGAGCGCATCGCAGTAAAATGGATGATAGCCAGCGATCCCGAAATGGACACCGTGGTTGCCGATGGTATTGCCATGACCGACGCCAATCGTGATTACACGGTTAAAGTCGATGTACACGGTTTACAGCCGGGTACTGTTTATTATTATAAATTTCATGCCATGGATTACGAATCACCACTTGGGCGAACGAAAACATTACCCGTGGGTGATGTTGAACGACTGCGCATTGCCTTTACCTCCTGCTCGAATTATCCCTACGGTTACTTTAATGTCTATGGCATGATTGCACGACGCCGGGATCTTGATGTGGTCCTGCACCTGGGCGATTATATCTACGAATACGCCAACGGCGTCTACGGTGACGGCAGCGCAATCAATCGCATTCCTGAGCCAGTGCATGAAACCGTGACTCTGAACGACTACCGGCAGCGTTACGCCAAATACCGTACCGACGCCAATTTACAGGCAGCACACCGCCAGCATGCCTTTATCACCGTTTGGGATGATCATGAATTTGCCAATAATGCCTGGTCGGGTGGCGCCCAGAATCATAATCCGGAGCTGGGCGAAGGCAACTGGAAAGTGCGTAAGGCAGCTGCCATTAAGGCTTATCTGGAGTGGATGCCCATCCGCCAGGTTGATGCCGAACATCCAACCCGCATTTATCGTAAATTTCAGTTTGGCAACCTGATGGATCTGCTGATGCTGGATACGCGTATATACGGTCGTGATAAGCAGCCCGCCAGCCCGAAAGATACCGCAACCATTAATGATCCAAACAGAAGCATCATGGGTGCGGCACAGGAAAGCTGGTTGTTCGACCAGCTATCAGAATCCGACAACCGCGGCACTCGCTGGCGCTTCATCGGTCAACAGGTTATGTTCGGCCAATTGCATACCTTTGGGCAACCTTTCAATGTCGATCAATGGGATGGTTACGCTGCTAACCGTCAGCGTGTGCTTGATTACATACACAACCAGGCCATTGATAATACAGTCATACTCGCGGGCGACATTCATTCCTCATGGGCCATGGATATTAGCCCCAACCCTTATGATCCGAGCGCTTACGACGCCCTGACGGGAACAGGCTCCCGCGCAGTGGAATTTGTCACCCCGCCGGTCAGTTCACCGGGCATTGAAGATCCTGTCAAGGCGGCGAAAATGGCTGCCTTTGTTCGCAGCCAGAATCCGCATATGAAATTTGTTGAATTAAATAAACGCGGTTATATATTGCTGGACATTACCCATGAGCGCACACAGGCGGAATGGTATTTTGCCGAGACCATTAAAGCGCCCAATCTAAACGAGAGCTTTGTCACGGCGTTCAAAAATATGGCGGGAACAAACCGTCTTGTTCCGGCTGAAGGACCCAGCCCGTCAATCCCGGTTAATGACACTTATTTTAATCAGGATGAGAATGAAGTAGAAGAAAAGGAGCGTGAAAAGGAACTCACTGATGCAGGCGAACAGGGCAGCCATTACGCAGGATCAGAGTCCACTAGCCTGCGGACACCGTAAATCCGGATCAACCCCTGGGTTCAAAGCCCCGCATTTGTGCGGGGCTGGCAGATTTCATTTTGGCCGAGCAGAGCTTAATCGCCGCTCATCAGAATTTCATATTTCTGCTGCAACTCGTCTTTACTTTCTTCGTGTGCCGGATCGACCAGGATACAATCGACCGGGCAAACCTCGATGCACTGTGGCTCATCGTAATGGCCCACACACTCGGTACACAGATTAGGGTCAATTTCATAGATCTCGTCACCCTGGGAAATCGCACTGTTGGGACATTCAGGTTCGCATACATCACAGTTGATGCATTCATCAGTAATCATCAAAGACACAACAAACTCCAGTCAATATATCAAGATCTGCTTATATTAGCCCAATCGACTTGCCAGCGCAGCAACAACTTGCGGATGTACAAAACGGGAAACATCCCCCCCTAAGCTGGCTATTTCACGCACAAGGCTTGAGGATATATAGGCATAATGTTCAGCCGGGGTGAGAAAAACCGTCTCCACCTCGGGACTTAACTGTCGATTCATGCCCGCTAGCTGAAACTCGTATTCAAAATCTGAAACAGCGCGCAGGCCGCGCAGAATAACCCCGGCCCCCTGTTGCTTCATGAACTCAACCAGCAGGCTGTCGAAACTACAGACTTTGACCTCCGGCATCTCGGCCAGCACTTCCCGCACCAGCGCCACGCGCTGCTGTAAAGGGAAAACAGGTTGCTTGCTACCGCTGCCTCCTTTTGCCACGGCCACGATAACCTGATCAAACAAACGGGTAGCACGCTGTACCAGATCGGTATGCCCATTGGTGACGGGATCAAAAGTACCGGGATAAATGGCAATCGTATTCATAGTGGCATGGGTTTGTATAACAGCTTCAGCCGCGCAGCAAAATCGAAACGGAGCACAGTCTACCCCTGATCCGCATATCGCACCAGACAATAGACAATCTGCCCGGCGCTTTTCTGTCGATAAACCGCCCAGGCCGCAGGCAGTTGTGGCAGTGCTTCATCACGATTGGCTTCAAAATAAAGATACCCCTGCGGCTTTAACGCCTTCTGCTGGTACAGACTATCGATACAGGGTTGCAATAAATTCTGGTGATAGGGGGGATCAAGAAAAATCAGATCAAAACATTCAGTGAGTGATTGTAAATACTGCCGGGCATCACACTGCTGTAAGCAGACGCGTTCACCCGCCTGCAAAACAGCGATGTTTTGTTGCAGGCTAGCGATTACCGGCGGCTGGCTGTCAACCAGCACCACCTTGGCCGCACCGCGCGACAGGGCTTCGAGTCCCAGCGCGCCGCTGCCAGAAAATAAATCCAGACAGCTCGCATGGCGAATCATCGGTGTCAGCCAGTTAAATAGTGTTTCCCTTACCCGATCCGGTGTTGGCCGCAATCCGGGTAAATCAGGAAACCCCAACTTGCGACCACGCCAGTCACCGCCGATGATCCGCAGCTGATTGCGCTGAGCCGAAGCACGGCTTCTATTTATCGCTTTTTTGCGGCGCATTACCACCCACCATTACCGTCACCAGCTTGTCGGGATGAATCCGGCGGCGAAAGGCATCCTGAACTTTAGCCACGGTGACAGCTTCAACATGGGTATTAAAAGTTTCAAGATAGTTCAGCGGCAGATCATAAAAGCCAATCATCGCGATATAGCCAATGATGTCTTTGTTACTGTCGATACGTAACGGAAAACCACCGGTAATATTTTTAATCGCCTGCTGCATTTCCTCGTGCGTCGGCCCGTGTTTAATGAAGTTTCGCAAAATTTTATTCAACAAGGCCAGGGCTTCATCCCGCTGATCATTACTGGTCTGCAAGCCCATCTGGAAAGGACCCAGTCCGCGCATGGGAATAAAATAGCTGTAACTGCTGTAGGCCAGACCCCGTTTTTCACGTATTTCTTTCACAATGCGGGAACCAAAACCGCTGCCGCCAAGAATGTGGTTCCCCACATAGAGGGCAAAGTAATCGGGATCACCACGCCGCAATCCCGGCTGTCCCACCAGAATATGTGTTTGGGTCGAAGGATAGGTTTTTTTCAGAACCTGTGCTTTTTTCAGCGGCTTTACCGGTGCTAAGGCCGGTGCAGGTTGGCCTTTGGGAAGTTTACCCAGCAGCTTGTTAGCCAGTTGTTTCGCCTGTCCGAGATCGACATCGCCGACTATCGCAATCAGTGCATTGCTGGCGACATAATAACGCCGATAGAAGGCTTGCAGATCCGCGCGGCTTATCGACTTGATACTGTCTTTTGTACCCAGTGACGGCGAGGCATAGGGATGCTGACCATAGAGCGCCCGATAAAACATTTTATTCGCGATAGCCCCAGGCGACTGCAACTGCGCCTTGAGCGCGATCAAAGTCTGACGACGCATCCGTGCCAGTTCCTTGTTATCAAAACGCGGTCGCGTCAAAACGGTCTGCAGTGTAAGCACGGCCTTATCCAGCAATTTCTTGTCGTTCAGACTGCGCAGACTCAAACTGGCCATATCGCGCATCGCCGAAGTAGAGAACTCCGCGCCAATGCTGTCGAAGCGCTCGGCCAGTGCATCGGTATCCCAGTCGCCCGCACCTTTGGAAAGCATGGTGCTGGTCATACTCGCCAGTCCCGCCTGCTTGCCATCGCGCGCGCTACCGGCATCAAAAACCATACGCACATCCACCATGGGCAACTGCGGTGCGTACACATACAGAACTTTCGCACCGTTGTTTGTCTTCCATGTCTGGATTCTGGGTGCGCTCTCGGCACTAACCGCTGCCTGATTCAGCATTAGCAAAACAAGGGTAATGGCAAAAATTCGAATTCTATTAACGACGCTCATAATTTTTCCTGCGTTTCAGATAACGGGTTTAATGAGAATGTGTCGGCACAGGGGCCGTCCTGGACAAGGCTTGCGGCTCCAGTACGGCAACGGTCAGGCTGTTTTCCTGCAGATATTTTTTTGCCACCTGCTGCACCTGTTCGGCAGTAATCGCTCGCACCTTGTCGGCATACTCATCCATACGCTGCCAACCCAGCCCCACCGTTTCCAGGGTGCCCATCTGCATGGCCTGATAGAATAAAGAATCCTTCTCGTAAACCTTGCCCGCCACCACCTGGGCCTTGATGCGCGCCAATTCCTGCGCCGTTACCGGCTTGTCTTTCAAACGTTGCAACTGTTTCAAAATTGCCTTCTCGACTTCCGCCACCGAATGTCCGGCGGCAGGCGTGGCATCCAGCAGAAAAACCTCGGCCTGACGCGCATAAAGGTTATAACCGGCACTGGCGCTCACCGCAATCTGTTGCTTGCGCACCAGTTCTTTGGGAAAACGGGCGCTGTTACCGCCACTGATGATTCCGGCCAGCACTTCCAGCGCGTAGGGTTCCCACTCCTTCTGGGCTGTTTTCAGTACCGGTACCTTGTAACCCATCAACAGGTAAGGCAGCTTGGCGGGAACCCGCACAGTAATCCGCCGGGGACCTTTCTGTGGCGCTTCGATGCGCGGCTTGACAGGCTGCAAGACCGAGCGCGGAATATCAGCAAAATATTTTTTCGCCAGCGTCAATACATCATCAGCCTTGACGTCGCCAGCCACCACCAGGGTGGCATTGTTGGGCGCATACCAACGCGCATACCAGGGCCGGAGATCCTCGACCTTGAGATTATGCAGATCGTTCATCCAGCCGATAATGGGTTGGTGATAGGGACTGCTAACCCAGGCGGCGGCATTGAATTTCTCATACACCAGGGCATCCGGTTTATCCTCGGTACGCATCCGCCGCTCTTCGATCACCACCGCCAGTTCCTTTTTGAATTGAGCCGGTGGCAGCGTCAGGTTGCGCATGCGATCCGCCTCCAGCTCGAAGCTGATAGGCAGGCGGCTTTTCTCTAGCTGCTGAAAATAGGCCGTGTAGTCGCGCCCGGTAAAGGCGTTTTCACGGCCGCCATTTTCGGCAATGATCTTCGAGAACTCCCCCGGGCCGTGTTTTTTCGTGCCCTTGAACATCATGTGTTCCAGCACATGAGACACCCCGGTGGTACCGTTATGCTCATAGCTGGAACCCACCTTGTACCAGATCTGAGAGACCACCACCGGCGCACGATGATCCTCTTTGACCAGCAACTTGAGGCCGTTTTTGAGGGTAAATTCATGCACCGTGCTTTTGCTGTGCGTGGCCCCATCTGCTGCCAGCGCCACAGAAGAAATACTGGTAAAGACAAAAAGCCCCAGCATGATTATACGGAGCACAGAAATACATCGTTGCATCGTCATTGGTTCCCTATATTTTGTGGTTGGTCCAGGTACTTGCAAAAGCCTGGGCGTGGTAGGATACCGTATTTCGGCATGTCGCCAACAAATTAATACGGGCAGCCCGGCTGCCAGCACTACGACCCCAATTAGAATGTTTAGTTTCAGAAAATCAAAATCAAAAACTGCAGACACCCCTGAACCCGAAAACCGTACTGCAGAAACGCCCACAGTACAAAACCCGGTCAGTGAAGGTAAAAAATCCGGCCTCTTCGGCCGCCTTCGGCAGGGTCTGTCACGCACCCGTTCCAATCTTACCGAAGGCATCGCCAGCCTGGCGCTAGGGCGCAAGGCCATCGACGATGAACTGCTGGAAGATATTGAAACCCAGTTGCTCACGGCTGACGTAGGCGTAGACGCCACTCGCCGGATTATCGACAATCTGACCCGACGCATCTCACGCAAGGAACTCAAAGACGCTGATGCGCTGGTAGCAGCGTTAAAAGACGATATGGCTGCTATCCTGGCCCCCTGTTCCCAGCCATTGCGAACTGAAACGCCATCAGCCGCCACTTACGTCATTCTCATGATTGGCATCAATGGCGCTGGCAAGACCACCACTATCGGCAAACTGGCCAAATACCTGCAGGCCCAGGGCAAGTCGGTGATGCTGGCGGCCGGCGACACCTTTCGCGCCGCCGCCGTAGAGCAGTTACAAACCTGGGGCGAACGCAACGATATCCCGGTCATCGCCCAGCAGAGCGGCGCCGACAGCGCCTCGGTTATCTACGATGCCCTGGCAGCCGCGCGGGCGCGGGGCATGGATGTGCTGATTGCCGATACCGCCGGACGTCTGCATACACAAACCAACCTCATGGAGGAGCTGAAGAAAATCAAACGGGTCATGGCCAAACTCGACCCCGATGCGCCACATGAAGTCATGCTGGTGGTGGATGCCGGCACCGGCCAGAATGCGCTTAACCAGGCCAGTGAATTTCATCAGGCAGTGGGCCTCACCGGTATTAGTCTGACCAAGCTGGATGGCACCGCCAAAGGCGGGGTAATCTTCGCCATCGCCAACAAATTGCAACTTCCCATTCGTTTTATCGGTGTCGGCGAAGGTATTGACGATCTGCGTCCCTTCGACGCCAGTGAATTTGTCAGCGCACTGTTCGGAGACGACTGAACGCATGATTCGCTTCAGCCATGCCTGCAAACGTTACCCCGGGGGTTACGATGCTCTCAAGCAGGTGAATTTCCACATGCCTGCGGGACAAATGGCCTTTTTGACGGGCCATTCCGGCGCGGGCAAAAGCACCCTGCTGAAACTGATCGCCCTGCTCGAACGCGCCAGCCGCGGCCAGGTGTTTGTCAACGGTCAGAACCTGGCTAAAATCAGGCGTACGCGGATTCCCTTTTTTCGCCGCAACATCGGCATCATTTTTCAGGATCACCAGTTACTGTTCGACCGCACGGTATTCGATAACGTCGCCCTGCCGCTAATCATCGCCGGTCTGCCGCAACGGGACATCGGCAAACGGGTCCGTGCTGCGCTGGACAAGGTAGGTCTGTTGAAAAAGGAAAAAGTCTACCCCGTCACCCTCTCCGGAGGAGAACAGCAACGGGTAGGCATTGCCCGCGCGGTAGTCAACAAGCCACCGCTACTGCTGGCCGACGAACCCACCGGTAATCTGGACCCGGAACTCTCACGCGAGATCATGCATATCTTTGAAGACTTCAGTCAGGTCGGCGTCACCGTACTGGTGGCCAGTCACGATCTGGATCTGATTTCACAACTACCCTATCGCCAGCTAACCCTGAAAGGCGGACATCTGGTGGCAGATACCGATCCCTCAACGCAGGAGCGGCTCGGGTGAAAAAAGGGGATATCGCAACTCGCAGCCAAACGCTCATGCTGCGTCATTTGCAGGTTTTTTTCTATAGCCTGGGACAACTCAGTCGCCATCCGCTGTCCCTGTTCATGACCGCCGCCGTGATCGGCATCGCCCTGGCCCTGCCCACCGGCCTGCATGTACTGTTGCAAAATGCTCAGCAGCTCAGCGGTCGTTGGGACGGCAGCGCGCAAATTTCCCTGTTTTTGAAAAAATCGGTTAACGACCGTCAGGCCCTGCGTCTGGCCCGTCAGTTGCGTCAGCGTGACGACATCGCCAAGGTCAGTTACATCTCCAGGCAACAAGCGTTGCGAGAATTTGAACAGCAATCCGGCTTTGGCGATGCGCTCAAAGCGCTTACAAAAAACCCGCTGCCCTCGGTACTCATCGTTCAGCCTGCACTGACACACAGCCAACCTGAACAGACCGCCGCCCTGCTCAACCAGTTGCGCAGGGACATTCGGGTCGATGTCGCACAACTGGATATGCAGTGGTTGAAACGCCTGTACGCGATCATGGACATCATCCGTCGAGGTCTGGTAGTGCTCGCCGGGTTGCTGGCGCTGACCGTATTGCTGGTCGTAGGCAATACCATTCGCCTGGCAATCCAGAACCGCCGCAATGAAATTGTGGTCATGAAGCTCATTGGTGGAACAGACGCCTTCATTCGGCGTCCTTTTCTCTACACCGGATTCTGGTATGGTTTTTTTGGCGCCATGCTGGCCTTCATCATGGTTGATGCGGCCCTGCTGCTGCTTAGCGGCCCGGTGGAAAAACTGGCTCTGCTCTACCATAACAGCTTCGAATTATCTCACCTGGATCTTGGCACGACACTGGTACTTCTCATTTCGGGTGTTATGCTGGGTCTGGTGGGTTCCTGGCTGGCTGTCGGGCGTCATCTGCGCGAGATAGAACCTGGCTGAAATAGTTCGCCTATGTTTTTGGAATCACTTTAAAAATGCAGACAAAATTTCAATATTCCCCCCGCCTGCCGATATAAGTTTCTACACACTTTTACTATGTACAAGAAACTCATGTCCGAACAAAAAATATGCATTCTGGTCGTCGATGGCTCCTCCGTGTCCCGCGAAATCCTGTCCCGCATCCTGCGAGAGGAACTGAGCAACACCGAAATTATCAATTGTAAATCCGGTGCCGAGGCAATGAAGCTGATTGCAGAGGAAAATGTCGATCTGGTGACTACCGCCCTGCTACTGGCGGACATGGACGGCCTGGCTTTAAGCCGCAAGATCCGTGATACATTTCAGCATCCCTTTATCCCGGTAGTGGTGGTCTCCGGCGATGCCGATAACCGTTTGCTGCGTGAGGGATTTGAGGCAGGTGTTACGGATTATTTTGATAAATCCAATGGCTACAAAGCCTTTGGCAAATTCATTCAGGGCTTTTTGCAGCGTAACTCCGGCCTTATGGGCAATATTCTGTTCATCGAGGACAGTCGCACCGCCGCCGCCGTAGTATTAAAAATGCTGGAGAAAAACAGCCTCCAGGTCACCCATGTGCGCTCAGCGGAAATCGCTCTCGACATGATTGAAAAGTCACTCTCACCGAAATCCGATAGTCCCGTCTTTGATCTGGTAATTACTGATTTTTACCTGGAAGGCGCCATGACCGGCGGCGATCTTCTGCACGCCATTCGCGCCAAATACCACCTTTCACAACAGGAATTGCCGGTGCTGGTGCTCACTGGCAGCGACGACCCCAAGACCCAGGTGGAGATTTTTCATGCCGGCGGCAACGATTTCGTCCACAAACCGATTGTCGAGGAAATTCTCATCGCCCGGGTGCGCGCCCTGCTGCTGATCAAACACCAATTTGACGCCTTGAAAAAACAGGCCGAAACCATGCGCTGGATCGCCGCTACCGACAGTCTCACTGGTGTCCGTAGCAAGCGCTACCTCGTTGATAATGGAGAGGACTTTATCCAGGCACCAGAAAACCAGGGGGTTTGGGCCATCATTATTGACATTGATCACTTCAAGAACGTCAATGACAATCTCGGTCATATCACCGGCGATCATGTTCTGGCCGAGCTGGGGGAGTTTCTCAATAATCATTTTCCCAACGATATAGCTGTGCGCTTCGGCGGTGAAGAATTCTGTCTGCTAGTGAAAAATTGCGACCGTGAAACAATCATCAAACGTAGCGAAGAACTGCGCCAGCAGATTGCAAACCTGAAACCCGCAGGATTGGAAATCAGCATCAGCCTGGGTGTGGCCGGTATGGAAGATCACCCCAAAGCCAACCTGACCAAGCTAATTGCCCTGGCCGACAAGTGTCTGTATTTTTCCAAGGAAGCAGGTCGCAACTGCGTCAGCATCGACGGAGCAAACGGCCCCGAAGTCTTGCCGGTATCTTCTACCCCAGATCCCTGAAAATCTCTCTTTTCCCAGTATAATGCTTCACTAATACTGAACTTTTTTGTATATTGGCACTCACAGGTAACGAGTGCTAATATTTAACTATCATCTTCCATCTTCAAGAGGATTGACTATCATGAGCAAGAATCTGGCAATGCAACTGGCGGTTCCCGTTGGTCATTCAGCTGGCAGCCTGGAAACCTATATTCAGGCTGCGCGCAGCATTCCTATTCTCAGCGCTGAAAAAGAAAAGGAATTGGCTTTGCGTCTGCACGAGCAGGGCGATCTGGATGCCGCTCAGGAACTGATTATGTCCCATCTTCGTTTTGTCGTGCATATCGCCAAGAGTTACAGCGGTTATGGCTTACCGCAGGCGGATCTGGTGCAGGAAGGTAACATCGGCCTGATGAAAGCCGTCAGACGTTTTAACCCTGATTTCGGCGTCCGCCTGGTGTCATTTGCGGTGTACTGGATCCGTGCGGAAATCCATGAGTACGTGCTGCGCAACTGGCGCATCGTCAAAGTGGCAACCACCAAGGCACAACGTAAACTGTTTTTTAATCTGCGCAGCAAGAAAAAAAGTCTGGGCTGGCTGAACCACAAAGAGGTCGGAGCCATTGCCGATGATCTGGGCGTCAGCCGCAAGGACGTGCTGGAAATGGAATCCCGTATGAGTGGCGTCGATATGGGCTTCGATGAACCCGATAGCGACGACGATAACAACACGGTCGCACCCGTCACCTATTTACAGGACATGAGCCAGGAACCAGCATCGCAGATCGAAGCCAGTAACTGGGAAGAACACAACCATGCGCGACTGAGCAATGCGCTGGCCTGTCTGGATGATCGTAGTCGTGACATTATCCAGCAACGCTGGCTGTCGGATGACAAGTCCACTCTGCATCAACTGGCCGATACCTATCAGGTTTCTGCCGAGCGCATCCGGCAACTGGAAAACAATGCTATCAAAAAGCTGAAAGCCGCACTGGCTGCATAAATACTCAAGGGCTCCTCAGGAGCCCTTTTTACATCCAGGGAGCTTAAAGCATTTAACGCAAAGGTTTTCTGTACATTTTCTGAATTGTGGTTTTATGACATAGTCCCTGAATTTGTTTCCTTTGCGAACTCTGCGTCTTCGCGCCTTTGCCTTGAATCTAAAATCTCTGCAATAATCCACAGCTCTGTCTCACAAGGTTCTTTGACTTTACATGCCCGCATCCACCCAACAACATCCGCCTAAAATTGGCTTCATCAGTCTCGGCTGTCCCAAGGCACTGGTGGACTCCGAGCAAATCCTTACCCGCCTGCGCGCGGAGGGCTACAAGATTACGCCCGATTACGAAGATGCCCAACTGGTGGTGGTCAACACCTGCGGTTTCATCGATAGCGCAGTAGAGGAATCACTGGACGCCATCGGCGAGGCTCTGCATGAAAACGGCAAAGTTATTGTCACCGGCTGCCTGGGAGCAAAGGGTGATACAGTGCTGAAACATCATCCTCAGGTGCTAGCCGTGACCGGCCCTCATGCATTGAATGAAGTCATGCAGGCCATTCATGCGCATCTTCCCAAACCCCATGATCCCTTCAGCGATCTGGTACCTGCTGCCGGTATCAAACTAACTCCTGAGCATTACGCCTATCTAAAAATATCCGAAGGCTGCAATCACCGCTGCAGTTTCTGTATCATTCCGGCCTTACGCGGCGATCTGGTCAGCCGTCCCGTGAGTGAAGTCATGCGCGAGGCCGAAGCACTGGTACAAACGGGCGTTAAAGAGTTACTGGTCGTCTCCCAGGACACCAGCGCCTATGGTGTGGATGTCAAATACCGAACTGACTTCTGGGGTGGGCGGCCACTGAAAACCCGCCTGACTGAGCTGGCACAGGCGTTGGGCGAGTTAGGGATCTGGATTCGTCTGCACTATGTCTACCCCTATCCTCATGTCGACAAAGTGATTCCGCTAATGGCGGAAGGAAAAATCCTGCCCTACCTGGACGTGCCCCTGCAACATGCCAGCCCACGCATACTCAAGGCCATGAAACGCCCGGCCAATATTGAAAACACTCTGCAACGCATACAGGGCTGGCGCGAGATCTGTCCCGAGATCACCCTGCGCAGCACCTTCATCACCGGCTTCCCCGGAGAAACCGAACAGGACTTTGAAGAACTGTTGCAATTCCTGCGTGAAGCGCAGCTGGATCGGGTCGGTGCCTTTAGTTACTCAGCCGTCGAAGGTGCTGGCGCCAACGCCTTGGCAGGCGCTGTTGCAGAGGAGGTCAAACAGGATCGATTAGAGCAACTGATGAGCTTGCAGGCGCACATCAGCGCCGAGAAACTCGCCGCCAAAGTGGGCCAAACAATGACGGTGCTGGTTGACGGCTACAGCGATGAAGGACTCCTGCTGGCGCGCTCTGCGGCAGATGCACCCGAAGTCGATGGCGTGGTAATTCTTGATGGCGTGGAAGAAACAAAACCCGGTGAGTTTCTCAAAGTCACCGTCACCGGCTCTACCGAACACGATTTAATTGCAGGCTAAATGATGGGTAGAGCGAAGCGCGAAGTCCAGAGAAATGCTACTACCATAATTAATCAATATTGTCGCAACCTGCATGGCTGGCGCATTTTCATCGCGATCGACCACCACCACTTCCACTCCCAGGCGCTGTAATTCGATCACGACTTCCTTCGCCAAGCTCACCCCCAGCACAGAAAAGAACGCGCGTCGCCATCGGCGATAAAGGTGTGCCTATTTTCATATTTTTTTAGCCGTAAGCAGAAATACCGGAAAACTTTTTTCTTCCTTGTTTATAGTATGGGCGGTTAAAAACTGAATCTCCCCGAAGCCCTGCTTTTCCAACATGGCCTGCAATTCAGCCCGCTCAAAACCATGATGAAAAACGCCTTGCGTATCGGACGGATGAAAACTGCCGTCTTCTTTATCAAGATCAGCCAGGGCTACCAGGCCTCCCGGATTCAAATGTTCGGCAAATCGAGTAATCAGACTGGCGGTATCTTTTACGTGATGCATCGCCATCGCACTAACGATCAGATCAACTTTTTTATGCATGGGTTTATCTATAATATTTTGACAAACGGCTTCCACTTTATCTTGCAAGTCGGGTTTGGAAACAAGTTTATTTAACATGGCCTCGGATGTGTCCACGGCAAAAATCTTTTTTACCCGTGCGGCGATCTGAGAGCTAATCAGGCCCGTTCCCGCGCCGAAATCCATTACCTGCATCTGCTCATGCAGCGAAACATTATCTATTATTGATGCGCCAATAGCAGATGATAACTGCGCAACTATTTCATTCGCGTCCCAGTCTTTAGATTTTTCATTAAATAAATCCGTCATACATTATTTCCTGTCAGGTAAATTTTTAACTACAGCTTTAATTTTATGCGTCAGTATAACAGACTATTAAAGTGGGGTATTTAATGAGACAAAAAAACTAAATAACTGTTCCGAATTCCTGTCCACTATACAGATCACGTTCGTGGTGAGCTTGTCGAACCATGAATGCAAGGCCTGAAATAGCAATATTTAATGCTGTTCACCCTTCGACAAGCTCAGGGCGAACGGTTTTACTGGACAGGAATTCGGAACAGTTATTTAGACTCATTTTTTCGAGGCGGGATTTAAGGGTAGCGTAAAATCCAGGCATGGATTGCACATCACAATACAACTACGTATCAGCCTTACTCAGCCATCAAGCAGCGATTACGACCCATCTCTTTTGCCTGATATAAAGCCTTATCTGCGCGTTGAAAAATAGACTCCGGGGTATCATCTGGACGACTCTCAGTTATGCCACAGGAGGCCGTGACCTCAACCCGCTCACCCCGAAAGTGGAAACCGCAATTTTTAATCATTCGGTTCAGCTTCTCCAGTGACGTATACGCCGCTTCAATTTTTGTTTCCGGCATAATTATAACGAACTCCTCACCACCATAGCGCGCCACAATATCCGTTTCCCGGATATTTTCCGCAATGATATCGGCAATGATTTTGAGCACCTTATCACCGGCAGCATGGCCGTATTGATCGTTCACCGTCTTGAATCGATCCACATCCCAAACCGCCAGGACAAAGGGTGAAGCGTAACGTTTGAATCGCGCCAGTTCATCCTTGATATACTGATCATAAGCCCTGCGGTTAAACAGGCCGGTCAGGCCATCTTTCATTGCCTGCTCACGCTCATTCTCAAGTTGTTTGCGCAAGATCTCGATTTTCTGTTCCGCCTCAGTCAGTTCTTTTTTGAGCCGCTCAGAGATGTCACCGGATTGCCGGTCGCGTAATAATTCCGCCTGTAAAAAACTATCCATGTGATCACGAATAATAATCACGCGCGACTGTATATCCGTTTGCAGCATGGTCAAATCACTGGCTTTATCAACGGACTGTTCAATGCCTCGTACTTCTTTTTCAACTGCCGCATTGACCTCCCGCGAACCCGTAATCGACAACTGTTGCAGGCGTGCAGTTTCCTGTAAATCCGTATCAATTTCCTGCAGCCGCTCGGTTAATTGTTGTAGAAAGACTTCCAGTTCCTTTTTTTCACCCAGAATACGACTATGTGCTTCAGCTACCAGAGATGCTGTTTTTTCAATCCCCTGTAGCAGATTTTTCTGCTCAACACAGGTTTCCAGACGCTGACATATGAGTCCAGCCTCGACAGAGAGATCCCTCGGTAATTCAAGTCTTTCCAGCAGTTGGATCAGGATCTCGGCCACATAATGAATCGCCTCCGCGGATAATAGCGTGACTGATTCATCAACAGTATCCTGCTCGGTATCGACACCCGTATCTATAGAAATATCTACCGGCAGATCAGCGGGACGATTAACTGCAATAGCATCTGTTCCGGCCAGATCCTTTTGTTCTTCAATTTTCTGGCTTTCCGAAGCGTCTTCTGATTTTCTTTTTGTTGCTGAAAAAAGTTTTTTCAACAGGCCTGATGGGGATTCCGGCTTTATTTCTATTTTCTGCTCAGGCAGTTCATCACTTGCCGTTGTACCCACTTCATCACGTTTTTCCTCGAGCCGATACTCGATGGTTAAATCAAGAAGCTCAGCGATATCCTTGATTAATTCGGCAATATCTTTTTCAGATTTTGCCTGTTCTATGCGCTTGCGAACATGCTTTTCCTGTCGTCGTAAAATCGTCGGGATTTTAAATTCATCCAGCAGGCTAGCCATGCTCCTGGAAAACTGAACTTCATCGCTGTTTTTTTTGACTTTTATTCTTGAGTTGGAACTGGCAATGGCCGAGGAAATATCATTGATTAATGGCCGGAATTTGAGTGTATCATCTTCATAGCGAAGATTACTGCGCAATTTATCCAGTTTAGTTTCCAGCGTTTCATCACTGGCATCGGAGAGCAGGGTTAAACGTGAGGCGAGTAAACGCAACAATGATTCAAGTTCTTGCCATTGTTTTTCTTTTTGTTCCAGCTCATCCAGGCTTTGATAATATTTTCGTTGCCATAAATCAGCTTTGCGGCTGCCTTTGTCGGTCATAGGGAAATTATAGAACGGCCAAGATAATTTTCCAGCGATAAGCCTTGATGCGCATAACGATTTAGTTGAATCGTTGCAGGTAATTCTATTTCCATTGTCAAGGGCAGATGGTCCGAAACTTCATGGCGCAAGGCGCAGGTTTTTTTTACGGTTAGATCCGCGCTTACCAGGATGTGATCGATATGGTGCTGCGGACACCAGCTGGGGAAGGTGCTCATTTTATCACTTGGCTCCCGTAAGGATGTTTTCCTGAATAGCAGCTGCATTTCCTGACTGTCGCTGCGACAATTCAGATCACCCATAACAATCGCATGGGGATAGTCCCTGACACGCTCGGCGATATAGTTCAGTTGCCGAATACGCGCCCGCTTGCCCAAAGCAAGATGCAGAATAAATACTGCTAACGCATCCGTCTTCGATTCGAATACCGCCATGATCGCCTGACGACCGGGGATAATACCCGGCAGTTTGAGATTCTCTATTCGATCCGGTTTGAAGTGGCTGAGAAAGGCATTGCTGTGCTGCGCCAGCCGACCCAGGTTGCGATTGACCTGATGATACCAGTAGGGAAAATCCGCACGCTCGGCAATATACTCGGCGAGATTGATAAAATTACTGCGCAGGCTGCCAGCATCCAGCTCCTGCAGACCAACGATATCATACTGCTGAATCAACTTTGCCGCACGGTCCAGGTTAGGCAGGCGCTGAGCGCTGGGGAGAATATGTTTCCAGCTGCCGGTCACATAATGACGTGCCCGGGATGTAGCAATACCCACCTGAATGTTATAACTCATAACACGCAGAATCTGTGCGCCTGACTTCTGCTTGGACATCATGCGTTTCTGCTCCAGAATAACGTCGCTAACGCCTATTTACCGCGGGTCAAATCGGACAGACCATTTCACCCAGTTTGCTGGTCAATTTAAGATTTTCACTGTAATCAACCGGGCAATCAATCACGCTGACGGTATTATCTGCCAGCGCTTTTTTCAGTGTCGGCAACAGATCTTCGCCGCGTTCGATACGATAGCCTTTGGCACCAAACGATTCTGCGTACATGACAAAATCCGGATTGGTAAAATCGATATTGGACTTGCGTCCGAACTGATTCATCTGCTTCCATTCGATCAGACCATAGGCACTGTCACTCCAGATCAGAATCACAATCGGCGTTTTCAGACGCAACGCCGTTTCAATTTCCTGTGAATTCATCAAAAAGCCCGCGTCACCCGTCACCGCAACCACCTTGCGATCCGGATAGGCCAGCTTGGCGCCAATCGCGCCGGGGACTGCAATCCCCATGCTGGCAAAACCATTGGAAATCAGACAGGTATTCGGCAACTCACAACGGAACATGCGCGACATCCACATTTTGTGCGCGCCCACATCAGATATAGCGATGTCTTCCATCGCCATTGCCGTACGCAAATCCCAGATAATCTTCTGCGGTTTCATCGGCACCTGATTATCATCCTTAAAACTGTTCATATCTTCGATCAGGGCATCCCGCAGAGCGCGCATGGTATTACCGGTAGCCGGTGAGGCAACTTCCATGATACTCAGCAATGAATGTTTGATGTCGCCCACCACGCCGACATTCACCGGATAATAGGCATCCACCTCAGCGGGAGACTGATCGATATGCACAATAATGCGATCCTTGCTCGGGTGCCAGAGATAGGGATGGTATTCCACCAGATCATAACCAATGCAGATAATCACATCGGCCTTGCTGAAACCACAACTGATATAGTCGTTGGCCTGCAGGCCGGCGCTACCCAGGGCCATGGGGTGCTTGAAGGGAATGATGCCCTTAGCCATAAAGGTATTGGCCACCGGGATGCGCAGGCGTTCAGCAAAATCCGCCAACTGCGCCCAGGCTTTGTTACGCACGACACCATTTCCCGCCAAAATAATCGGATTCTTGGCGTTGGAAATCACATGCGCCGCCTGCTCTACCTTTTCACGCGGCGGCTCGGGAATGGCCGGTTGCTTAACCGCAAGCGGAACATCATCGACTTCCATTTCAGCGATATTTTCCGGGAATTCAATAAAGCAGGCACCGGTCTTTTCCGTCTGCGCCACCTTGAAAGCTTTGCGCACCACTTCGCTAATAATATTGGGCGTCAGCAAACGTGAGGAATATTTGGTAATGGGCTGGAATATCAATTGCAAATCCAGCACCTGATGCGATTCCTTGTGCAGACGTTGGGTACTGGCCTGCCCGGCAATCGCCACCACGGGAGCATGATCCATATTGGCATCTGCCACGCCAGTCATCAGATTGGTCGCCCCTGGCCCCAGTGTTGCCAGACAGACGCCGGCCTTACCCGTAAGACGACCATAAACATCGGCCATAAAAGCCGCGCCCTGTTCATGCCGGGTCGTGACAAATTTAATCGGCGAATCCAGCAAGGCATCCATGACATCCAGGTTTTCTTCGCCCGGAATTCCAAAAATATATTCTACGCCTTCATTCTCAAGACATTTAATGAAGAGTTCGGATGCCTTCATGCGGGTTGTTCTCCTTTGGATAGATGTTTATCCCGGCAAAACCACGGGCAAGATCAGTCGCCAGATTCCAGTCACTCTGCTGCCTATCGGCCTGACAAGAAGATTCTTTAAAATGCAGCCCTTGCTCTGCATCAGCAGAATCCCGGTCAAAGCCTGTCCTGAGCAAACTGGCGCCATGCTCAGAACAAGCTCTGGGCTAAAGGCAATCAGCCAACAACTCTGCAAATAACAGCTATTTGGCCGATTCCTTTTTGATCAGATAATTCAGCACATCGATCATGCCTTTGCGGCCTCCGGCCATCGGTCCATCCGTCAGGTATTTTCCATTTACAACCAGGGAGGGTACCCCGCTAATGCCATATTCTCTGGACAGTTCTTTCGCCCGACGCACTTTGGCATCCACGCCAAAAGAATTGAATACACTGTTAAAGTCCTTCTTTGACACGCCCAGCTGAAGGAAAAATGCCCTTACCTCTGCGGCTGTAGTCATCGGTTCTTTTTTCAGATGAATGGCATCAAAAAAAGGTTTGTGGAATTTATCCATGATCCCTAGAAAATCAGCGGTGTAATAAGCCTTGGCGTGCAACGCCCAGGTTTTGTTGAAAACCGCCGGAATACGAATAAATTCAACATTTTTCGGTTTGCTTTTCAGCCATTTGTGTATATTTGGCTCCAGCCGGAAACAGTGCGGGCAACCATACCAGAACAACTCTACCACCTCGACCTTGCCCGGCCCGACCTGGGTTGGCACAGGTTCCTTCAAGCGTTGGTATTCAATACCTTCATCATAATTACGCGCTGACGCCGTTGAAAAAAACACAACCATCATTATCAGTGTCAACGATGTACGAAGAACATTCAACATAGTTACTCTCCATTAATTTTAATCTGAATCCGTGGCTTCAAAACGGATTCCCCCCTGGACTGCGCCCCCGGTAAAATTACAAGCTCAGGTTCGGGATGGCAATCAGATATTTACAATAGCAATTAAGAATGACCATATAATGATGCAGAGGTTCCTTGGCAATATGCTACAGGCACAAAAAAAGGCGGTAATAATACCGCCCTTTCCTGTTCTGACTGCTGCACTCCGGCAACATTCAGTTGCTGGTTTTAATGCAGACCAGAAACAAACTCGGCCACCGACTTGATTTCCTTGTCGGTCATTCTTGCCGTGACTCCGCGCATCATGCTATTCGGATCATTTTTGCGTTTGCCACTTCGAAAATCATTCAGGGCTTTAACCACATAAGGCGCATTCTGCCCACTCAGCAGGGGAAATTTCGCAGCAGGATTACCTTCACCTGTCGGACCATGACAGGCCATACAGGCTGCCACGTCAGTGGCTTTGTTGCCACCGTGGTAGATCTTTCCACCCAGTTCAGCCTTAGACTCATCAGACGATCCTTTTTTCACTTTCTGAGAAGCAAAAAACGCTCCCAGATTAGCCATATCCTGTTTGCTCAGACTGGCGACCTGCGCAATCATCAGCGGTTCAAAACGCGCACCGCTTTTGAAATCGGCCAGCTGTTTGGCGATATACGAAGCATGCTGACCGGCTAACGCCGGCCAGGCTGGATTGACATTACCGGCACCGTTCATGCCATGGCAGCTGAAACAAACCTGCGCTTTCGTTTTACCTGCTTCGACATTACCTGCGGCCTGGCTGGCACTGGAGAAAAAAACAGATAACATCATCAATGAAAACAGAATATTGAACTTCATGAGTTTTAACCAACGTTGAGTTTAAATGTAAAATCGAAGTATTGTGCTATGCCTGCACAAACCCAGCATTATTTGGCTTTGCTAACCATATAGGCAACCGCTGCCTTAACGTCAGCATCGCTCAGATCAGAACGACCACCCTTAGCTGGCATCACGCCTTTTTTACCTTTAAAACCATGCAGGGCATGTTTTTCCAGGGTAGCGATACCTTTGGCGATACGAGGTGCCCACGCATCTTTTTTGCCAACGATAGGAGCACCAGCGGCACCTGTACCATGACATGCAAAGCAAGCAGACTGGAAGGTTTTCTGGCCATCAGCCTGAGCGGTAGTAACAGAAGCCATCAACGCAACAGTAGCAGCTGTGGCAATCATCAGATTTTTCATTTAGTTCTCCTAAAAATTCTTTATATAATTAAGTATAAATCTTCAAGCTATAAAAACGTTATCGAACGTAATTACTTCAGTTTATGAATCGCTGTTTCTGGCACAACAGGTGCAGTCAAGTTAGAATCAGCGCCTTCACGCCCGATCACAAAATCTGGCGCGGCTTTTATATCAAGAAGCGGACCATCAGATCAAGCGACAGGATTATATCTCACTCTAGTAATTGACGTATATCAAAAAATTTGGAAACACTGGATATTTGGTATATTGTTCGGGATTAAATATGCAAAACCCCTATTCTAACATAAATTTCATCACCAGCGTCCCCAGCCCGAAGCAGGCTCCCCCCGACAGCGGAGTCGAGGTAGCCTTTGCCGGGCGCTCCAACGCCGGCAAATCCAGCGCGCTGAATACCATTACTGGACGCAAGGCATTGGCGCGCACCAGCAAAACCCCTGGTCGAACCCAGCACCTGGTCTTTTTTGGCCTGGAGGAAGACACTCGACTGGTGGATTTGCCCGGTTATGGTTATGCCAAAGTCCCCGAACACGTCAAACAGAAATGGGGCCAGGCCATGGCTGACTACCTGCAATCACGACAATCACTGCAAGGGCTGGTGCTACTGATGGATATTCGTCACCCGCTCACCGAGTTTGATCAACAAATGCTGGACTGGTGCCAGCGTGCGGATATGCCTGTGCATATCCTGCTAACTAAAGCTGACAAACTTAAACGCGGCCCGGCACAAAGCACCCTCCTGAAAATAAAAGGGATACTCAAAAAATACCCACCCGTGACCATTCAGCTCTTCTCCGCCTTGAAAAAACAGGGCGTCGAGGAAGCGCGGGCGGTGCTGACTCAGTGGCTAAACCTTAATAGAAATGACCAATAAAAAAACCCGGATCGGGTTTCAGGGATGAGGGGTGGGCTGATCCGGGGTGACAAAATAAATGCTGTCATTATTTGAATCATCAACCAAATAATGGGTGGAGTTGACTCAGACTGTAAGCTTAGGCGAACACGAATTAATTGCAGCGCACCAACTGTTAAACATTGTAAATTTCGTCCGGCTTGCTATTCCTCTGCCTTACTGAATCCAAAATTCGGAACATTGGCGCTATCAATTTACAGGGCATAAAAAAACCCCGGAAGCATTGGGGATTAGGCTTCCAGGGTCAAATAACCCGGCATTGGGGACCGGGGCATATTACAATTCCCACCAGGGAGGGTTATGGGAATTGTGCGTTGCTGCACGGTAACTCTGACTGGGGCATTTCAAAAAGGTTCAAAAAAATTTAAAATTTTAAATTAATTTTTTTGCGCACCAGATTCAATGTGCCTCATCCCAGTTGTCGCCCACACCGATATCGACTACCAGCGGCACGGCCAGTTCCGCCGCACCCGCCATACTGTTTTTAATCAGGTCCGTGGCGTCTTTCAGGATCGCGCCAGCCACTTCGAACACCAGCTCATCATGCACCTGCATAATCATGCGCACCTTGATGTCGGTCTCCTGTAGCCGCCGATCCACTTCAATCATAGCCCGCTTGATGATGTCGGCCGCAGTCCCCTGCATGGGTGCGTTGATAGCCGTACGCTCGGCATACTGACGACGCATGGCATTGCGCGCATTGATTTCCGGCAAATACAGACGACGACCGAAAACCGTTTCCACATAACCCTGCGCGCGCGCCTGTTCACGCGTGCGCTCCATGTACTCTTTAACACCGGGATAGCGGGCGAAATAACGATCCACATAATCCTGCGCCTCGGAGCGTGAAATATCCAGCTGCCGCGCCAGGCCATAGGCCGACATGCCGTAAATCAGCCCGAAGTTAATCGCCTTGGCCGAGCGGCGTTGATCTTTACTGACCGATTCCGGTGCCAGGCCGAAAACTTCCGCCGCGGTTGCCCGGTGAATGTCCTCACCCGCAGCAAAGGCCTTGAGCAAACCTGCATCACCCGACAGGTGCGCCATGATGCGCAGTTCAATTTGCGAGTAATCCGCTGCCAACATGCGATAGCCCGCTGCGGGAATAAACGCCTTGCGAATGCGCCGACCTTCTTCCGTGCGTACCGGGATATTCTGCAGATTAGGATCCGAAGACGATAACCGGCCCGTGGCTGCCACGGCCTGATGATAGGAGGTATGCACGCGACCGCTGTCGGCATCCACCTGCAGGGGCAACTTGTCGGTGTAGGTGGATTTGAGTTTACTTAAAGAACGGTATTCCAGAATCAGCTTCGGCAGGGGATAGTCATGCGCCAGTTCCTGCAACACAGATTCTGCCGTAGAAGGCTGACCTTTGGGGGTTTTCGACTTTACCGGCAGCCTCAGCTTTTCGAACAAGATCACTTGCAGTTGTTTCGGTGATCCCAGGTTGAATGCCTCGCCAGCCATCTCGAAGGCCTGTTGTTCCAGTTCCTGCAGGCGCGCCGCCAACTCTTTGCTTTGCTGTTCAAGCATCGTCCGGTCCAGGCGCACACCGGTGCGCTCCATGCGCGAAAGTACGGGCACCAATGGCATTTCTATTTCCCGAAACACATGCTCCAACATCGGCACGGCTTGCAGTTGCGGCCAGAGTTTTTCATGCAGGCGCAGGGTAATATCGGCATCTTCAGCGGCATAGGGTGCGGCATCTTCTATCGCCACCTGGTCAAAGCAGATCTGTTTGGCGCCCTTGCCCGCCACATCTTCATAATGAATGGTCTGATGACCCAGGTGTTTGAGCGCCAGGGTATCCATATCATGGCGACTGGCAACGCTGTCCAGCACATAGGATTCAAGCATGGTGTCATAGGCGATGCCCTGCAATTCGATGCCGTAATTCGCCAGCACATTCATGTCGTATTTCAGGTTCTGTCCCAACTTGAATTGCTGCGCATCTTCCAGCAGGGGTTTGAACAGGCTTAGCACCGCCGCCCGATCCAGCTGCTCAGGTGCGCCCTCATAACGATGCGCCAGCGGCACATAGGCGGCCTCGCCGCTTTTCACCGCAAATGACAGGCCGACGATTTGCGCCTGCATATAGTCGAGGCTAGTGGTTTCAAGGTCAAAGGCAAACACCTGTGCCGCCTTCAGCTTATCCAGCCAAAGCTGCAGCGCTTCATTTGAAAAAATCGTTTCATAGTGCGTCTCAGTCTGACCGGAATCGATGCCCGCCTGGCTATTGCCATCCAGCAATTCCGCCAGCCAGCTTTTGAATTCATAATCGGAATACAGCTGCTGCAGTTTTTTCCAATCCGGTTCGCTGCGTTGCAAGCTCTCGACCGACACATCCAGCGGCACATCACATTTTATGGTAACCAGTTGCCGTGACAGGGGGATCTGTTCCAGACTGTTGCGTAGACTTTCACCCACCTTGCCCTTGATCTCATCGACGTGCGCCAGCAGCTGATCGAGGCTGCCGTACTGATTGAGCCATTTGGCTGCGGTTTTGGGACCAACTTTGGGCACACCGGGAATATTGTCCGAGGTATCGCCTATCAGCGTAAGGTAATCGATGATCTGCGCTGGCGTGACACCAAACTTCTCCTTCACGCCCGCAACATCACTGTAACTGTCGTTCATGGTGTTAATCAGGCTGACATGCTCGTTCACCAGTTGCGCCATGTCTTTATCGCCGGTGGAGATTAGGGCATCAATTTTCTTCGCCGTGGCCTCGGCCGCCAGGGTGCCGATTACATCATCCGCTTCCACCCCGTCAACACAGAGCAGGGGCAGACCCATGGCGCGGATAATCTCATGAATAGGCGCGATCTGCTGGCGCAGATCATCGGGCATGGGTGGACGATTAGCCTTGTATTCAGGGTACATATCATCGCGAAAAGTTTTGCCTTTGGCGTCAAAAACAATGGCGATGTGCTGAGGATCATAATCCTTGAGCAAGCGGCGGATCATGTTGATCACGCCGTAAATGGTGCCGGTAGGCTCGCCACGGGAATTGCTGAAACCGGGCATGGCATGGTAGGCGCGGAACAGGTACGACGAACCGTCAACCATAATAAAAGGCGGGGGATTTTTTTTATGCATAATTCAAATTTCAGTAATTTCGGGAAACAAAATAAAATTTAGAGTGTCAGGAAAAGCAGGATCGCATGATTTAGCCCCAGGCAAAACCTTCGCAATCTGGCGCAGGAGGATATTTTCTGCCTTTTATGCAGGCGAGTTCGGTTATTTTAGTTTACTATTCTGCTCACTCGACCTCATTTTTATCAGTCATTAGTGGACGCACGACCCAGGAAATGCCATGAAATTATTTTTTTTTCCATACATGATTGCCTACCTGTTTACGGGCGTGGCTCTGGCCCAGGATTCACTTACACCGCCCCCTCCTTTGCCGGAAGAGCCGCCGCAAAGCACCGACATTCCTGAACCAGAAGTCAACATCATCCATCGCAAGGATAGCACCATTGAGGAATACCGGGTCAACGGGGTTCTGCGTTACATCAAGATCACTCCCAGCCATGGTCCGGCCTATTATATGGTCGACACCAATGGTGACGGATTTGTAGATCAACGCTTTGATGATCTGGAAAACCCGGCCACTAACCAATGGTTGCTAATGGAGTGGTAAACTATCCGCACTCGGGCACCAGCAAGGTTCAGAAACATTCACAATAAGCAAATACCTGTGGATAACTTTGTGGATGAAATCGGGATAATAAAACCCTTTATGGGAGTATGCTTATATTTGAATGGTATAAAAAAACAAAAACAGCCGTCATCCCTATAAAAAACAACAAGCTACGCTATTTTTACAGACTGAAATATTGATTTAACTTTTTTGTAATATAAAAATCATTAACTTAGAACAGGTGTGCATAAGTCATACAGAATTTTTGCCTGCTGCGCCAAAATCGACCAGCCTGAGCCAGGCTGCAAAACCATGAATCAGACACCAGCCCGCTCTAATCCCTGCCGACGCCTGATTGACAGTATTGATTATTTCAGCGAATTGACTGGTCGCGGCGTGGCCTGGCTGACCCTGGCAATGGTACTTCTGACCTTTCTTATCGTCATCCTGCGTTATGGCTTCGATAGTGGCTCCATCGCACTACAGGAATCCGTGACCTGGCTGCACGCTACTGTTTTCATGCTCGGCGCCAGCTATGCCCTGAAAAGAGACAGTCATGTTCGCGTAGATATTTTCTATCAGAAATTCAGCCCCCGCGGCCGCGCCCTGGTGGATTTGCTCGGCAGCCTGCTATTATTGCTGCCGGTCTGCCTGTTTATTTTTCTGGCCAGCTGGGATTATGTTCTGGAAGCCTGGAAAATAGGTGAGAGCTCCGCAGAAACCGGCGGCTTGCCGGGCCTCTACCTGCTCAAATCCCTGCTTTTGATCATGCCCAGTCTGCTGATTCTTCAGGCGCTAGCCCATAGTTTGCGCGCCTGGCTAATCCTGCGTGGCGATAAATAATGGCCGAATATTTACCCCTGTTCATGTTTCTGACTGTCTGCCTGGTGCTACTAGCAGGCTATCCGGTGGCCTTTTCACTGGGCGGCACCGCCCTGCTGTTTGCCTTTGGCGGTGAGCTGGGCGGCACATTTGATAACGCCTTCCTGCAAGCCCTGCCCAATCGCCTGTTCGGCATCATGACCAATTCCACCCTGATCGCGGTACCGCTGTTCGTATTTATGGGCGTCATGCTGGAACGCTCCAAAGTGGCGGATAAATTGCTCGACACCATGGCCCTGCTGTTTGGTTCGCTGCGCGGGGGGCTGGGCATTTCAGTCACCATCGTCGGTATGCTGCTGGCGGCCAGCACTGGCATCGTCGGCGCCACCGTGGTCACGATGGGGCTGCTGTCCCTGCCCACCATGATCCGGCGCGGCTACGATCCCGGCCTGGCCTGCGGCACGATTTGCGCCTCCGGCACTCTGGGACAAATCATTCCCCCCTCGATTATTCTGATCCTGCTGGGTGATGTGCTTGCCAGCGCCTACCAGCAGGCACAATTAAATATGGGTATCTTTTCACCCGAAAGCCTGTCAGTTGGCGATCTGTTTGCCGGTGCGCTGATTCCGGGATTGATACTGGTGCTGTTGTACATTCTTTATCAAATAGGCATCGCCTTGTTACGCCCGGACTACGCACCGGCCATCCCCGCTGCCGAACGAAAGGCGGCGCGCCCAGGACTGAAAATGCGGGTGGTCAAGGTGCTGATCCCACCTCTGTTACTCATCTTCGCCGTCCTGGGTTCTATCATGGCCGGTGCGGCAACGCCGACTGAAGCCGCTTCGGTGGGTGCCATCGGTGCAATGCTGCTGGCCATGTCCCAGAAGCAGTTTAATCTGGTAATACTGAACGAGGTCATGCGCACCACCACCGATGTCACCAGCATGGTATTTTTAATCCTGATCGGCGCCTCGCTGTTTTCACTGGTGTTCCGTGGTTTCGGCGGCGATGATCTGGTGCATGAATTATTGACTAATCTACCCGGCGGCGTATTCGGCGCCATGTTCATTGTTATGCTGGTCATGTTCCTGCTGGGTTTCATTCTCGACTTTATCGAAATTACCTTTGTGATCGTACCTATCGTCGGCCCGGTGTTGCTAAGCATGGGACTCGATCCGGTCTGGCTGGGAATCATGATCGCCATCAATTTGCAAACCTCCTTTCTGACCCCGCCTTTCGGTTTTGCACTGTTCTATTTGCGCGGCGTGGCGCCAAAGAGTATTAGCACACTGGATATCTACCGTGGCGTTATACCCTTTATTCTGATCCAGCTATTCATGCTGGGTCTGCTTGCTTACTGGCCCGCTATTGCCACCTGGCTGCCCGGTTTTATTTACAACTGATGATGATTCCAACAAATTATGTGCTAACTGCAGCATGTGTATTTTACGCTTAAATACCAGCATTAATTTTGTGTTTTATTTTTTAGTTTTAAAGTCCGCGCCAAGCATGACGATAATATTCCTGTGCCGGTAGTTCCGGTTTTGTTTTGTCCGATTTGCTGCGCATCTGTTTTCTATTGAACCAACCGCAATGGAGATGCATCCGATTCCACAGGAGTTATGGAATGAATAACTGTTCAATAAAAACCAAGTTAATCCTGCTTACCTTGCTATTTGCACTTGGCATGGTCGGTATGCTGGCACTGGCACGTTACAACAGCAGCTATATTTACAGCCTGCAACAGGCACAATTAACGGTCAGTAAAATTGAAACCGGCATGCTCACCCTGCGCCGCAACGAAAAGGATTTTCTCGCCCGCCATGCGCTTAAATATCAGAAAAAATTTGAAACCAACTACCAGACACTGCAACAACATATCACCCGCCTGCAGGCACTGCTGACAAAATCGCATATCGACAGCCGTCAGCTAACACAACTTGCCCGCAGCCTCACCAACTACCGTAAAAATTTTAATGACATGGTCGAGATGCAAAAGAAACTGGGGCTGGATCATAAAAGCGGTCTGCACGGAAGCCTGCGTAATGCTGTGCATAAAGCAGAACAACGGCTGAAAGATCTGGATAATGTACTCTTACTAAAAGATATGTATCTGCTACGTCGACGTGAGAAAGATTTCCTGCAACGACTGGATCTGAAATACCGGAAAAAATTCAATCAAGATTTTACAGCTTTTATGCGTGATCTGGATACAGTCGAATTCAGTCCAGAAAACCGCCAGGCTATCCGTCAGGATATGCTGAGATATCGTGATGATTTTCATGCGCTGATCAAAGGCTACCAACAAAAAGGGCTGTCCAGCAAACAGGGGCTGCACGGCAAAATGCGCAACACCGTTCACCAGTCAGAAGATATGTTAAACAGCCTTGCTGAAACGACCCATACACGTATTCAGGATGAACTTCAGCATTCGTCATCGCTCAACTGGATCCTGTCCCTGTCCTTGCTGTCTTTACTGGTGCTGATTATTTACCGCATCGCCAGCGGCATTATCAAACCGGTTCAATCCCTGTCACAAGTGATGAACAATGTCAGCCATGACAATGATCTGACTCTGCGCGCGGTACAGCAGGACAAGAAGGATGAAGTCTCCAGCATGGCTCGGTATTTTAATAAAATGATGGAAGAATTTCATGCCATGCTATCGCGGGTTTATGATTCGGCAAGCCAGCTCAGTGATTCATCTCTGGCGCTCAATAGCGTCAGCCAGGAAACCAATGTACGCGTCTCACGCCAGAATAGCGAAACCGAGCAAGTCGCCGCTGCTATCAATCAGATGACGGCAACGGTACAGGAAGTAGCCCAGCATGCGGCTGATGCCGCCGATGCCTCACGCCTGGCCTATGAAGAAGCGCATAAAGGCAAGGATGTTGTCAGCGCCAACCTGGCCGGTATTTGCAAACTGAAAGATGAGGTTAACAATGCCGCCACAATGCTAAATCAGCTAAGTTCCGACAGCGCAAATATTGGCGAAGTGCTCAATGTCATCCGCGACATCGCTGAGCAAACCAATCTACTAGCTCTGAATGCCGCCATTGAAGCCGCTCGCGCAGGCGAACAGGGTCGCGGTTTTGCCGTCGTCGCTGACGAAGTCCGCACCCTTGCCCAGCGTAGTCGGCAATCCACCCAGAAGATCGAGGAAATCGTAGAACGCCTGCAAAACAGCGCCAACAAGGCTGTTGATGCTATGCAAGTCGGTCAGACACAAACCGAGGAAAGCGTGCAGAATGCAGAACAGGTCGATCAGTCACTGGATGAAATTATACGCGCAGTGGATGCCATTACTGAAAAGAATATCCAGATCGCCAGCGCCTCCGAGGAACAATCCTCAGTCGCCGAAGAAATCAATCGCAGTGTCGCCAACATCAGTCAGATTGCCGCAGAAAGCGCTCGTGATGTGGAACAAACCATGGCAACCAGTGAAACCCTGTCCAATATGTCAAGCCAGTTGAAAACGCTGGTCTCGCATTTCAAGCTGGGATAGTGAAGCACCGGTACCATTTCACGTTCGTGGTGAGCCCTTCGGCTTCGCTCAGGAGAGCCTTGTCGAACCATGAACGTGAAATGGTAAGCCGCTTTATATTAGACAAGCTTCCTTCGACAAGCTCAGGACCAACGGTGACTTAAATTATTTGAACTAAAAAGTGTGCCGGTATTTGGAACGCCTGTTTAGCATCAGAATATAACCTGTAAAAACTACATTGACGCTACAACTCCCTTGCCCGCAGGAAGGCCTGTTCGGAAATTTTACCCCAGGCCATAGCCTGTTTCCGAAAGTTGTGGAACGACTGGTAAATCTTGTGCGCATGTTGGTCTTTTGCTGCGACTTCTTTGACTACCACCTCTGATAGCTGCGCCAGTTTTTTCAACACATCATCAGGGAAGGGCCGTAGTTGAACCTTGTGTTTGTTGACCAGGGTATGCAGGGCAGCATTGTTGCGCGCAGTATATTCCGCCAGCATATCTGCATTCACGATTTTACAGGCATTCATGACAATGCTTTGCAAATCACGGGGTAAACCGGCGTAGGCATTTTGATTGATCAGGGCTTCCAATACGCTGCCCGGTTCATGCCAGCCAGGGTAATAATAATACTTTGCTGCCTTGTACAGACCAAAAGCCAGATCGTTATACGGTCCCACCCATTCGGTCGCATCAATAGCGCCGGACTGGAGTGAGGTATAGATTTCGCCACCGGGCAAGCTCACTGGTGTGCCACCCGCGCGCTTGAGCACTTCAGCACCCAGACCGGGGATGCGCATCTTCAACCCTTTGAGATCGCTCACCGAGTTGATTTCCTTGTTGAACCAGCCGCCCATCTGCACGCCCGTATTGCCCGCCGCAGTCGGAATGATATTGAAAGGCTGGTAAAGATCCTGCCAGAGTTTTTCGCCACCGCCGTAATATAACCAGGCGTTCATTTCCTGGGCATTCATGCCAAAGGGAACCGCGGCAAAAAACTGTGCCGCCGACACCTTGCCTTTCCAGTAATAAGCCGCCCCGTGCCCCATTTGTGCCGTGCCCCGCGAAACCGCATCAAACACTTCAAACGCCGGCACCAGTTCTTTGGCACCATAGACCTTGACCCGTAAACGACCGCCGCTCATTTCGGTAATCAGGCGGGCGAGGTTGTTGGCACCCGTCCCCAGCCCTGGGAAATTCTTTGGCCAGGTGGTGACCATTTTCCATTTTATTTTTGTACCCGCATGAACAGCCGGAGCCACAGCGATCAAACTACCGGCAAGTAAACCACCCGCGCCGGTTTTTTTAATAAATTCTCGTCTTTTCATATTTTATCTCTTAGCTATATTGTAAATCTCTAATGTTCGCCTTTAAAATTAAACTCAACAATTCAAGTAGTTCAACCCTTTATTCTCGGGATAACATTAACAAACAACACTAACTGCAGACAAAATATTTTCTGGCGCGCTTATCTTCTTTCTGCCATTATTTGCCACACGGTTTGCAGTTCCTGTCCGCCACTCCGGTTAACGTAGACTAGGTTAACCGAGCAAAAAACAGCACCTGAATCAACAAATAAGAATCAACAATGATATAGGGAATAACAGGTTTTATGGAACATTCGCTTTCGTCACTAAAAAAACACCTGCTTTTTCTCGCTACCGCCAGCTTTGCACTTACTCCGATTCTTGGTTACAGCGTTGCTGTGGCCTTTGGCATGATCGATCCCGCGACTCTGTTTGTCTGGCCCGGCGGCGTTCTGCTCATTGCCTTTTCATTCATGCTGCTGCTAGGCCAGGCCGTACATTTTATGCGCTACCTGAATCCTATTATCCGCTGGCTGGAACAGCACCCCGACCAATCCACTCTACCTGAAACCCTAAACCGCCGTCTCAACAACTTCAGCGATAACTACTGGGGCGTATTCCTGATTTACGCCCTCAGTGTACCTACCATTCAGCACTGGTATGGCCTCTACCCTGAGAATACGACCATCTACATCAGCCTGCTGCATTTTATTCTGCTGCAACTGGCGATCGCTATCATGGCCGGCCTGCCCGGCTACCTGCTGTCGCTCTCCACCCTGGGCCGACTGGCACAGCATATTGGCCATACCCAGGTGCATGTCAGCATGAAATCCCAAATGCTATTAATCGGCGCCTTCATGCCAGTGCTGTGTACCACCATTCTGTTGCGCTTCTACTGGTGGCAAACCGGCTTCCTGCCCACTGAAATCCTGCTGCTCTGGCTGCTCATGAGTTTGATGTCCTTCACCCTGAGTTTGCTGGTGATCCGTGGCCTCAACCAGTCCCTGGCTCCCGTGCATGAACTGGTAGCCAACAGCGGCGCAGCCAACTACCTGGATCTTGCTCGCCGCCTGCGGCCCTGCTCGGTGGATGAAGTGGGTTCGCTGGTGCAAACACTGGGACGCCTGTTCAGCCGCCTGAGCGATCAGGAATCTCACATGCACGCTATTGTCGATCATGCAGCTGAAGCAATCATTGTAGTTAATCGGGACAAAAATATTGAAACCTTTAATCCGGCCGCCGAAGAGCTGTTTGGCTATCACGGTCATGAGGTTCACGGCCAACCTCTGAATATGTTGCTACCGGATATTTTTGCCGATTATACTGAGCCTGGACTGCTGCAAAAAGAACAGGAAACCTGCGGCCTGCATCGTCAGGGCCACCAGCTTGCCGTTTCGGTTCGCCTGAGCCAGATGCAGATGCATGACAAGCAATATTTTACCTGTCTGGTTGCCGATATTACCGACCGCAAGGCGGCAGAAAAGAAACTGGTGGCAGCCGAGGCCCGTTACCGCAACCTGGTGGTGCTGGCCCACGATCTGGTCTGGAGTATGGATGCCGAAGGCCGCTGGACTTACCTCAATAATGCGGTAAAGCGGATTTACGGTTACACGCCGCAAGAAATGATCGGCCAGCCCTTCAGCAACTTTCAGGCACCCGAATCGGTAACGCGAGATCTGGAAGCCCTGGCCAGCCTGCAACAGGGGCAGGAACTATTAAATTATGAAACAGTTCATATCGATCGGGAAAGCAGTCCCCGCCATCTCAGCTTCAATGCCCGCCCCCAGTTTGATGAGGACGGCGCACTCGTCAGTATCACCGGCACTGCACGCGACATCACGGCGCAAAAGGCCTTTGAACATGAACTGACCTGGCAGGCCCAGCACGATTCCCTCACCGGCCTGTTCAATCGCAAGTATTTCATGCAGGAACTTGAACGCCTGGTTACCCGTGTCTCGCGTAACGGCGCCGAGTGCGCCATGCTCTATCTGGACCTGGATCAGTTCAAGTACGTCAATGACACACTCGGTCATGCTGCCGGCGATCGCCTGCTGCTCGAATGTACAAAAATGCTGCATGACAATATCCGCGAAGGCGATCTGTTGTCCCGCTTCGGAGGCGATGAATTTACCGTGCTGCTCTACAATCTGAACACCCAGGCCGCCCACCAGGTCGCAGAAAATACTCGCACACTATTCGAGAACTTCCGTTACATCGATAATGGCCAGTCCTTCAATATCACTTGCAGTATCGGCATCTCGATGATTACCCGCAACAGTCCTTCAGCTGAAGACGTGCTGCTGCATGCCGATCTGGCCTGCAATATTGCTAAAACCCAGGGCCGCAACTGTGTTCATCTGTCGACCCCGGAAGACAAAGAAAAGGATGGTATGGCCGAAGACATAGGCTGGGCCACCCGGGTACGCGATGCTTATGAACAGGATCGCTTTAGCCTGGCTTTCCAGCCTATTATGTCCATTGCCGATAACACGGTGCAGGACTACGAAGTCCTGTTGCGCATGAAACTGAAAAACGGTGACACTATCATGCCAGGCGGCTTCATGCCCGCCGCTGAACGCTTTGGCCTGATTAACCATGTCGATCGCTGGACTGTGGAAGCGGCGGTAAAAAAACTGGCAGGTATGCATGAGAATAACCAGCCTCTGCGTTTTTCCATCAATCTCTCCGGTCGCGCCTTTGAAGACAAACAGCTGCTGCCCATGATACAGAGCCTGTTGCGGGAAACTCAGCTTGATCCTTCTGCATTAACTTTCGAGATCACTGAATCCGCCGCTATTTCCAACCTCGCGGCCGCCAGCAAGTTCATCTACAAACTCAAGGAAATCGGCTGCCAGTTTGCGCTGGATGATTTCGGCACCGGCTTTTGCTCCTTCACCTACCTCAAACATCTGCCCGTGGACAAACTAAAAATAGACGGCTCCTTCGTCAAAGGGCTGGCCGAATCCAGCGTCGATCAAGCCATGGTCAAATCCATGAACCAGATCGCCCACGCCCTGCACAAACAGACCATCGCCGAGTTTGTCGAGAATGAAGAAACCCTCGCGCTGCTGAAAAGTTTTGGCGTGGACTTCGCACAGGGCCACTATCTTGGCAAACCGGACAAACTGACAGCCGAATCAGGCTGGGTGAAATCTGCAGTTCAACCAACAGGAACCGCCATTATTCACTGAGCGCAAATAGCCATTCCCGGCTTACCTGGATAAATCGCAAGATAAGCAGCTTCACGAAATAATTTTCTACAAAATACGCAGAAAATTATTTCTAGGGTACTAACATAACTCAAGGTTGGCATATTCGAGCACCAGCCACTTGCTGCCAGCGCTGGCGAAATTAACCTGCACCCGCGCATGGCGGCCCTGGCCTTCATAATTCAGCACCACGCCTTCACCAAACTTCTGGTGCTGCACCCGCTGCCCCAGGACAAGACCGGTTGCATTTTCTTCCTCTACAAATGAAGCTCTCGCGGAATCCACGACAGGCGCAGGGGAAAATGTCTGCATACGCACTTCATCAATATATTCTGCCGGGATCTCTTTGAGAAATCGAGACGGGCGCGTGTATTTATCATCCCCATACAGACGACGTTTCTCGGCATAACACAGGTTAAGCCGTTCCCTCGCCCGGGTCATGCCCACATAGCAGAGGCGGCGCTCCTCTTCCAGGCGCACGGGATCCTCGGCCGACAGGCGGTGGGGAAACAAGCCCTCTTCCATGCCACACAGAAACACCTGTTTAAACTCCAGCCCCTTGGCCGAATGCAAGGTCATCAACTGTACACAGTCGTCCCATTCATCGGCCTGGCTCTCTCCCGCCTCCAATGCCGCATGGGAAAGAAAGGCGGTCACTTCATCCATCTCCGGCAGTTCACTGTCGTAGTCATCCACATTAAACGAACGTCCTGCATTGACCAGCTCATCCAGATTCTCCAAGCGCGCGCGACCTTTCTCGCCCTTTTCCTTTTCATAGTGCGCTTTCAGGCCACTGTGGTGGATCACCTGTTCAATTTTTTCATGTAACGCCAGATCTGTGCTTGCAGCATTTAACGAACTGATTAAATCCGCAAAATTTTTCAATGCCCCCAGCGCCCGCGCAGGTAGCGTTTTTTGTTCCTGCATCTGCCCCAATGCCTGCCACATGGAGATCCCGCTATTGCGGGCCATCTCGCGCAAGGCTTCAACCGTACGATTACCGATGCCGCGGGTGGGCAAGTTGATAATGCGTTCCAGCGAAGCATCGTCCTGAGGATTGTTGAGCAGTCGCAGGTAGGCCAGCGCATCCTTGATTTCCTGGCGCTCGAAGAAGCGCAGACCACCATAAACCCGATAGGGAATCGCGTTTTTAATCAGCGCCTCTTCCAGCACCCGCGACTGCGCATTGGAACGATAGAGCAGGGCACAGTCACTACGCAAGTCACCACCGTCGACCCAGTCCTGAATTTGCCCGGCAATGTAATTCGCTTCATCCAGTTCATTGAATGCGCCATACAGACGAATCTTTTCGCCATCGCGCCCATCAGTCCAGAGATTCTTGCCCATGCGCTCGCTATTGTTGGCGATCAACACATTGGCCGCGTTGAGAATATTGCCGGTAGAACGGTAATTCTGTTCTAGCCGGAAGATACTCGTATTCGCATAGTCCTTGCTGTACTGGTGAATATTTTCCACCCGCGCGCCACGCCAGCCGTAAATTGACTGATCATCATCGCCCACGGCAAAGACATGACCGCCGCCCCCGGCCAGCATGCGTATCCAGGCATATTGGATAGTATTGGTGTCCTGAAATTCGTCCACCAGGATATGCTGGAAACGCTGCTGATAGTGGCGCAAAAGCAACGGCTGTTTCAGCCACAGTTCATGTGCGCGCAATAATAATTCAGCAAAGTCCACCAGCCCGGAGCGCCGACACATGGCTTCATAGGCACGGTAGATTTCGACCATCTGCTGCAGATGGGCGTCATTCTGGCAATCAATATTTTCCGGACGCAGACCTTCATCCTTGCGCGCACTGATATACCACTGCACTTCACGCGCCGGATAACGGTTCTCATCGATACCCTGCTCGCGGATCAACCGGCGCAGGCTGCGCAGCTGATCATCACTGTCCATGATTTGAAAATCCTGCACCAGCCCCGCCTCTTGCCAGTGCATGCGCAGCAGACGGTGGGCAATACCATGAAAGGTCCCCACCCACAGACCGCTGGCGGGGATATTCAAAAGTTGTTCGATGCGCCCGCGCATTTCACCGGCAGCCTTGTTGGTAAAAGTCACCGCCAGAATGCCGTAAGGCGAAATACCTTCGGCCTGCAGCAGCCAGGCAATGCGATGTACCAATACCCGGGTCTTGCCGCTACCGGCCCCGGCCAACACCTGTACATGCCCGGCCGGTGCACAGACGGCCTGCCGCTGAGCCTCGTTCAAAGGATCAAGAATGTGAGAAATATCCATATCGCCATTTTATCAGATTCATTGCCAAACCGTGACCATAGAACAAGAACCTGTTGGCTTAAATTTGCCCTAACCATTGAAATACATTATTTTCAGACATACCAATAGACTGGGAGCAACGACTATGAGCAACAATTTATCAGGCTTTCAGGGCCGTTACGTGGTGCTACAGCAACAGTTTTGCACTGATTTACCCGTGCGCCTGGGGCAGATCCTCAACACCGGACACAACTGGCTTACTGCTTCCCCCCCGCCCGCCTCGGGCGGCGAATTTTTGATTTTGGTGCATAACCTGGCAGGTTCAGCTGGCAGCTTCGGTTTCCCTGAGATCTCCAGTCTATGCCAGCAAATAGAAAATGCCATACGCGAAAATAGTCCCGCCTCAAGGCAGAGCATCCGCAACCTGCTGCATCGGTTGCAGGAGAGTAACCCTCTCCCTGCAACGGCCAGTGATGGCTCAGCGCCATCTGCCGCAAAGGAGCAAGTTTGTGGGTGTGATTCGGAGTAACACAGAAACATGGTCTTGGGCCAGGGCAGCTATAAACAATCGGGTTAATTGCCCATGCGACAGCATGGGCAACATCATACCTGACTACTTTTCAGCCTTCCTTTTTCTGCAACTACCAGTGCGCACCTGTGCGCTTACAGAGAAGATCCATTGCTAGCCGGTAGCCGGCTGAAACGCGACAGGGCCGTTTGCACAGAATCAGCGGCGCTGACCAACACGCCAACGCACTGGTGCGTTGATTCGATTTCGTCACGAGTGTGATGTGCGAGTGAGGCCACTGTTTCGATACTTTTAGTGATCTCCCCGGTAGCGTTGTCCTGCTCTTCTGTTGCGGCTGCAATCTGCTGCATGCGACCGGCAACTGTTTCCATGGAATCATTGATATCGCTTAGTGCAGATTCAATCCGTTCGCCTGCCGTTACCCCGAGTTCAGTTTCGTCGCGGACCAGGTTCATCGCCTCCTTGGCCTGTTCCAGCAACCTATTAGTCAAGTCAATCGTAGACAGGATGTTGCTCGTGGACTTTGTCGTGCGTTGTGCCAGCAGACGAACCTCATCGGCAACAACCGAAAAACCCCGACCATGCGCACCTGCGCGGGCTGCCTCGATGGCGGCATTAAGGGCAAGCAGATTGGTTTGTTCTGCGGTGTTACTGATAATCTGACTGACGGTCCCAATACTCTGGGCCGCAGTATCGAGTTCCTGCAAAGCGTTAACGGCAGCGGTAACGGCGTCATTAATTTTTGCCAATGCCTGACGAGTTCCCTGGCCGGTGGCAAGGCCGGTCTTTACGCTTGACGAGGTTTGCTCCGTCGTTTCGGTTGCCGATACCGCGCTGTTTGCAGTATCGGTGATGCTATTGTTCATTTCCTCGATAGCGGCGCTGATATGCATGACCTCATCAGACTGGGACTGGGTGTTGGTGCTGAGCTGGACGAATAAATCATTGAGGTGTACTGCAGATTCGCGCGTGTGTTCTGAGGCATCCCGGACTTCTGCCAGTATCGTACTGATACCGTCGACGAAGTGATTAATCGCCTGGCTGATCTGGCCTATTTCATCGCGTGTGCGTACCGGGATTCGAATACCGAGATCCCCCTGCGCCAGCGCCTCGCTGCTACTGATAATATCCTTTAGCCCCCGTTTGAGACGCCGGGAGAATGCGGCAATAAAGAATATGACCAGTATTCCAACCATCAGCAACGGCAACGCGATAGACCAAAACAGAGTATCAATGTTGCCAACGATATTATTCCGAGCCTGAACTTCGGCGACACTATTGTGTGAAACCATGGCATCGAGTTGTGTGGTCATGGGCGCAAGATAGAGCTGATACATGGCATCGGGGATGTTCAGTGCATCTTGTGGTGCATCGGAAGCAATCTTGATAGCACCATAGATACCCTTGGAATATTTTCCCCATTGCTCGGCAATACCGGCGAGCTTCGTCAGCATCGCTTTATCGCGCATGGAGGTATGCAGTCCGGTAAGCAGCCTCTTTATTCGGCCATTAGCCTTATCCATTGCATCCTGGGTTTCGGGAAGTATAGGATCGACCCGGCTAACCGACAGAGCCGTTGCCTTAATATCGATAAGATCCTTATCATCGGACAGGATATGCTCGTAACGATCAAATTTGTCTGTAAGGCGATGCACGGCAAGACCGGAAACCGCAATCACCGTACCCAAGCCAAGTAGAACTAGCAGGGTCATCAGGAGTAACTGGCGTTGTATTGTCATAACGATAGATGTAATACCGATTAAATAAAAATTGGCAAGTATACAATCGTCATATGTCACTTTTATTACCACTAAAAGTGTGGGGAATGAGGCTTATTCTAAGACAAGCTACCCCGCAGCAATGCCAGATCGAAACAACTGCCAGCCTTCGCTGGAGTTCTCTTCGTTCTACCCATCCGCGCATTTATTTGTCTGGGATGAAGTGAACGCCATCAGGCGGGTCGAATGATCTCGCCACTGAGGATGTCTCTAATTTCGCTGGGCCGGTCTATGCCGCCGACCTCTGCATCCAGAACATAATCGATATCAGGAAACAGGCCGCGCACGTCCTTTGCGGTGCGCACGGGGATGTCACCCGCGCGATTGGCGCTGGTAGAAACCAGTGCTGCACCAAATGTTTTACATAGCTGCACTACAATGGGATGGGCGCTGACGCGCACCGCAAGGGTGTCGTGCTGGCCGCGCAACCAGCGGCTAACCTTTTCTTCGGCTGGCCATAACCAGGTAATCGGTCCTGGCCAGCTTGCCATAACCGGCTGTTGCAGGCGTTCATCGATATCAACAAGATAAGGCGCCAGTTGGGTAAAATCCGAGGCTATCAGGATCAAGCCCTTGTCTCGCTGACGCTGCTTGAGTGCCAGCAGACGTTTTATGCTTTCGGTATTGGCGGGATCGCAGCCCAGGCCGTAAACCGATTCGCTCGGGTAGGCGATTACGCCGCCATTGCGCAATACCTGTGCCGCCTCGTTAATCGCTTTGTCTGTCATCTGTAACAGGGAAAACGACCGCTTCCCGGATTATATTTCAAATCGGTTTAACTCAGCCATTCAACTCAACTGGGCCTGCAATTCAGCATCCTTACGACGCACGGCATCCGCATTGTCCGCCCGCTCCTGTTTCACGCGTGCGGCAATCTGCGCATCACCCAGGGCCAGTATCTGCGCCGCCAGATAGGCCGCGTTTTTCGCCCCCGCTTTACCAATGGCAACCGTAGCCACCGGAATGCCGCCCGGCATTTGCACCGTCGATAACAGCGCATCCATACCGTTCAACGGCCCACCATCCATCGGAATGCCGATTACCGGTTTCAGGGTATGCGCGGCCACGGTACCGGCAAGATGTGCAGCCAGCCCGGCGGCGGCCATAAACACCTGACAGCCGCGTGCTTCGGCATCTTCAATATACATCACCGTATCTTCCGGGGTGCGGTGGGCTGAAGTAATTTTGATTTCATGGGCGATGCCCAGTTTGTTCAGCACCTCGATACCAACCTGAACCACGGGCAGATCCGAATCGGAGCCCATTAATATAGCAACAAACATTTTATTTTCTGACATGGTTTTAAATCTTTAAAGGTAAACAGTTAAGGTAGGTTGGGTTGAATAAAATGAAGCCCAACATTATTTATTTTCCCGTTGTTGATTAAAAACTGTTGGGCTTCATTAAAAACATTCAGCCCAACCTACGGGTAAATTAAAATTCTTTCTTACTCATCCTCTGTTTCCACTTTCTCGCTGAAACCACATTCCTTCTGCGGACAAACTTTTTCCGTACCCCGGCGTTTGGTGGTTTTCAGGGTCAACATGGGCCAACCACAATCAGGGCAAGCTTCTTTCAGGGGTTCATTCCAGACGGCGTACTTGCACTCAGGGTAACGCCCGCAGGAATAGAAAATTTTGCCATTGCGCGACTTGCGCCGGAACATACTGCCCTGCTTGCATTCCGGACATTCCACTTCCATGTCCTGCGGTTTTTCCAGTGGCTCGATATGCTTGCAGTCAGGATAACTGCTGCAACCGATAAACTTACCATAACGGCCATGCCGGATAATCAGATCAGAACCGCAGTCCGGGCACTTGCGATCCTCGATGACTTCCGGTTCGCTATTCGCGTCTTCATTGAGGTTGCGGGTGTAGTCGCATTCGGGATAAGCGTCGCAACCGATGAAGCGTCCCCGGCGGCCCAGGCGAATCGACAGGGGACCGTCGCATTTGGGACACTTTTCGTCAAGGGCTTCGTGGGTGACATCCTTGCGATCCACATTCTTATCCTTGTCATCCACCAGCGCCTTGAAGGGTTCCCAGAATTTTTTCATCAGCGGCACCCACTTCTTTTCGCCGCGTGAAATGGCATCCAGATCATCTTCGAGATGGGCGGTGAAGTCGTAATCCACGTACTGGGTAAAATGCTCGGTCAAAAACTTGTTGACGATGCGCCCCACATCCGTAGGAATGAAACGCTTCTTGTCCATATCCACGTATTCGCGTGACTGCAAGGTGGAGATAATCGAGGCATAGGTCGAGGGCCGACCGATGCCGTATTCTTCCAGCGTCTTCACCAGACTGGCTTCCGAGAAACGCGGCGGCGGCTCGGTGAAATGCTGTTCCGGCAGAATCTTCAGCAGATCCACTTCGTCGCCTTCCTCCATCGGCGGCAACAAACGATCTTTGTCATCGGCCGGTGCTTTGCTGTCATCAACACTTTCCAGGTAGACCGCCATGAAGCCCGGCTCCACCAGTACCGATCCATTGGCCCGAAAAAGATGCGTCGTGCCTTCGCCAGCCGCAAGATCAACCGCCACGGTATCCATGGTGGCGTGGGTCATCTGGCAGGCAAGGGTGCGTTTCCAGATCAGTTCATACAGACGGAACTGATCCTTGCTCAGGTATTTTTTGATCGCCGCCGGTTCATGGTTCACCGAGGTCGGACGAATAGCCTCATGCGCTTCCTGCGCATTCTTGGCCTTGGTCTTGTAGACCCGTGCGCTCGACGGCAGATTGTTTTTGCCAAAACGTTTTTCGATATAGTCACGAATCTCGGCCAGCGCTTCATCGGCCAGGTTGACCGAGTCAGTTCGCATATAGGTGATAAGACCCACGGTTTCACCGCCCAGATCCGTGCCTTCATATAACTGCTGGGCAACGCTCATGGTTTTACGTGTGGTAAAGCCCAGTTTGCGCGCCGCTTCCTGTTGCAGGGTGGAGGTGGTAAAAGGCGCGGCCGGATTGCGCTTGCGTTTTTTCTTCTCGACCTTGCTGACTCGCAGCTTGCCGTTGGCGGCCAGAGCCAGAGTCTGCTCGGCCTGATTGGCTTTGGCTTCGGTATTGATGGAAAACTGGCTCAACTTCTTGCCGTCCAAATGCGTCAGCTTGGCATTCAGCTTTTGTTTATTTTTTTTAAGCCCGGCCTCCAGCTCCGCCTCGATACTCCAGTACTCTTTGGCCTTGAATTTTTCGATTTCCATCTCGCGCTCAACGATCAGGCGCAGAGCCGGGCTCTGCACCCGCCCGGCAGACAGGCCGCGACGAATTTTTTTCCAGAGCAGAGGCGAGAGATTGAAGCCCACCAGATAATCCAGCGCCCGCCGCGCCAGCTGCGCGTTAATCAAGTCCTGAGACAGTTCCCGTGGCTGGGCAACCGCGTCATTGACCGCCCGCTTGGTCACTTCGTTGAAAGCGACCCGACCGACCTGCTTACCTTCCAGCAACCCCTGGCTCTTGAGTATTTCATACAGGTGCCAGGAGATAGCCTCACCCTCACGATCCGGATCCGTCGCCAGATACAGGTTATCCGCCTTTTTCAACGCCCGCACAATGGCATCCACATGCTTCTGGTTGCGTTCGATAATCTGATATTTCATGGCGAAGTCATGCGCCGGATCCACCGCACCCTCTTTGGGCAAGAGATCGCGTACATGACCATACGAGGCCAGGACCTCGAAGCCCTTGCCCAGATATTTTTTAATCGTCTTGGCCTTTGCCGGAGACTCTACGATAACCAGACTTTTTGCCATTTGTTTTCCAATCCAAATAAATTTTAGCCGGATAAATTTAGCGAATAAGCCGCTTTACGAAATAATCATCTGCAAAATACGCCGAAAATCATTTCCAGGAAAGCGCTGAAATAAATTTACCCCGCAGCAAGCAGCGGGGGATGACACTCTAGAAAGAGATTGATTCCGTTCGCCCCGAGCCCTGTCGCAAGGGAGTGACTTTTAACTTGCTGATTTTATTATGTCCGTGTTTATGCTTCGACAAGCTCACCACGAATAGTGAAAATAATCAGCGTTTCCAGGGCTCTATCCGATAAAAAGCAAATGCCCGCAAAAGCGGGCATGGTTGATTCAACTATCGTTTATGTTCTAGTGAACAATGCCGGGAGCTTCCTCGAAAACCAGATCTTCCATCCAGGCAAACGCCGCTTCACGACCGGGCTGATTGAACAACACCATGAGCGTGACCCACTTTAATTGCTCTATATCGATTTCATCTTCGTCCAGCGCCATCACCCGGTCGATAACCATTTCCCGGGTGTGATGATCCAGCACGCCCGCCTGCTCCAGAAACATCAGAAAACCCCGCGCATCCAGGTCTATTTTTTCGACTTCTACCGTCGTATAAACACGTATCGAACTGGTATTGACCAGCAACAGCTTTTCCGGGAAATCCTGCAGCGCGACCAAGCCTTCAAGCCATTCAAAGGCCTTGCTGATTTCCATACTCTGAAACCCGGCTTCCTGTAATTCGATCCGCAGGGATTCTTCATCTGTATCAAACTCGATATCATCACTCATATAATTCTCAAACAGGTACATCAATACGTCGAGCACGTTTTCTTTCATGGCTTTTTCCTCAGCGGATTAAACAATAGCGTCCGCCTGACATTGTTGCAACATAACCTTGCAATTCCAGTACCAAGAGCATGGAGCAAACCGCGTCTACAGTCAATCCACTTCTTTCGACGACTTTGTCCACCGAGGTGGGTTCGTAGCCCACGTTTTCTAACACTTTGCAGTAATCCCCGTCCAGCTCAAAACGTGTGACAAGATTATCTTCTATGGGTTCCTGTGGTTCTTTTATGGCATCCGCAGATGCCGGAGCAACAAAATCCGCGAATTCTTCAACAATATCCTTCACCGTCTGCACCAGCTTTGCCCCTTCTCGAATCAGGGTGTTACAGCCTCTGGCCTGCGAGTTGCGGATCGACCCCGGCACCGCAAACACCTCCCGTCCCTGCTCCAGCGCCAATCTGGCGGTGATCAACGAACCGCTACGCAAGGCCGCCTCCACCACCAGCACACCCTGCGAAAGGCCGCTGATAATACGGTTGCGACGCGGGAAATGGCCCGGCCGGGGCGGACTGCCCAGGGGAAATTCAGAGATCAACAGGCCGTTTTCAGCAATCTCGTGCGCGAGTTTGCGGTGACGGGCGGGATAAACCCGATCCAGCCCAGTGCCGACCACCGCAATGCTCCTACCACCGACCGAAACGGCCCCCCGATGGGCGGCGGCATCGATGCCATGCGCCAGACCGCTAGTCACCACCCATCCCAGCGCCGCCAGTTGGGTAGCAAATTCATGCGCAGTTTCCTTGCCCATGGGCGTAGGCGTACGACTGCCGACGACAGCAATCTGCTGATTATTGACCACCTCGGGATGACCGAAAAGATAGAGCACAGGGGGCGGATCAGGGATCTGGCGTAACAGAACCGGATATGCGGCATCATCCAGTACGCAGATGTGCGCTCGGTCCTGCTCCTGCCAGCGCAGATCGATTTCAACTGCGGCCCAGTCGGGTGCTAAAAGACTCTCGACCTGTCGGCTATTCAGCCCACAGGCCGCCAACCCGGAGGCCGAAGCGGCAAAAATATCTACCGCAGAGGGATAATATTCCAGTAGCCGCTGGATGCTCACCGGCCCCAGATGGCGCGCACGATTGAGCGCCAACCAGGCAGAGAGACGATCCGCTGTTGCAGTCGTTTCAGTCATGGAACAGTTCCATTATCTCGACGACGATCACATCCCTGAGATCGCGCAGCCAAATTCAGATAGGGTTTTCTATTTTCTGGCCCTGTAGCAGGGGGTGCCAAATCAGGGATTGGTCACCCGATCATGAATATGCAGGGGCCGTTGCGCTTCCATTACCAGGGCATAGCTCATTTTTTCATAAACCTGGAAAACCATAAGAATACCGGCACGTTCATCCGGCAGCTCTACCTTGTCCCAGCTCCAGAATTTAGACGGATCACGCACTTCTTCGCCACGCTGGTAAATCGCCAGCACATGGCCTGGCTCGATACCTTCCCGTTCACCCACGTTGAGTACAACGATATTGTACTGACCGATTTGCGCCACCCCCTGAAAAACCGAGATAATTTCACCCGTCACATCATCCATCGGTGGCCGGGGAGTAAAATTCAACTCCAGTTTCTGCTCTTCCTTGGGTAGCAACACATCCTTGTTGAAAATTTCCTGATGGGCCTGACCCACATCCAGCGTCGACGGACTATCTTTGTTTACACCAAACCGTACCAGGCGCGCATCCGCTATGCGCGACACTTCGAAGCCCAGCAGTTCGCCGGTTTTAGGATCCCGGTATTCCCCCATCGGACGCACCACATCATAGACGCCGATACTGTGATCCTTGATCCCCATGGCATAAATCCGATCGCCGGAACCCGCCACTAGATGCTGTTCATAACTGGAAACAACATAAGGTGCGTGTTTCAGCTCCTGTTCGGAAACAACCCTGGCCCCGCCCAGGAAGGGAGCAATAGAAGCGCGCGGGATCGTATTGATGGACTTATCCAGCGTTTCATAACGCACCTCGGGTGACAGCTTCACTGTTTTTACCCGCGAAGGCGGCGCATAACCGCCAGCACCATCCAGCGTAATAAAGGGTTTGCCATTTTCGTCAAAATACAGAACGATCACATCCCCCGGATAAATCAGGTGGGGATTACGAATTTTGGGATTAATCTGCCAGACTTCCGGCCATAACCAGGGATCTTTCAGAAAGCGTTTGGATATATCCCACAGGGTATCCCCGCGCTTGACCACATAGCGCTCCGGATAATCACGCTGAACCACCACCGGCGCAGGAGCAGGTTTGGGCGTCTGCACTGTCACGACGGGTTCCGGCTTGACCACCGCAGTCTTCTGTTTTTCCGGTGTCTGGGCACAGGCTGCCAGGCTAGCCAACAGCAATAGCACAAGAAAACGTATTAAATTTTGAGTGAACACTTTATTATTTATCATATGAATCCCTTAGCCGCAGCCAGGCCTGTACTCCAAACCCTATGTTCCAAACCGGTCGCCGGTTCGAATAATCACCTACTATCAGTTCCTGTTATCCAGTAGTATCATAATGTTAGCAGCTTTTTTTACCCTTGTTACTTAAAAAAGATATCAATATCCCGTTAATTCCATGTCCATGCTCACAATTTTGCGCTATCCCGACGAACGCCTACGCAGCATTGCCTCGCCAGTCGAACATTTTGACCCCAAACTCCACCGGCTGATCGATGATATGCTGGAAACCATGTATGCCGCACCCGGCATTGGTCTGGCCGCCACCCAGATAGATGTACACAAACAACTCCTGGTGATCGACATCTCCGAGGGGAAAAACCAACCGCTAGTGCTCATTAACCCGGAAATTCTGGCGCATGACGGCTGCCAGAAGTTTGACGAGGGCTGTCTGTCGGTTCCCGGCATCTACGAAAGCGTGGAACGGGCAATGCATATTCGCCTGCGAGCCTGCAACCGAAACGGAAAAAGTTTTGAAATGGAAGCCGAGGATCTGCTGGCAGTGTGTATTCAACATGAAATGGATCATCTCCAGGGCAAGCTGTTCGTCGACTACCTTTCCAGCCTGAAACGCCAGCGGATCCGTAAAAAATTGCAGAAACAGGAAAAACAGGCAATGTAAGTATTCGTTTGCAAACGGAATAGCCATACTATCGCCAGCAGCGCGTGAATCTTTAATCTTGACGATGTCTTCAATCGGCGAACCTTAATCCCGGAACCTACCCAGACCATGACTTCAGCACTTCGTCTTATTTTTGCCGGCACCCCGGCCTTTGCCGCCAGCTCGCTGCAGGCACTGCTGGATGCTGGCCACAACATTATTGCCGTCTATACCCAGCCGGATCGACCTGCCGGACGCGGGCGTAAACTCCATGCCAGCCCAGTGAAAATCCTGGCGCAGGCACAGCAGATCCCGGTTTATCAACCTGAAAATTTCAACGGCAACAGCGATATCGAAACCCTGCAACAGCTCGACGCCGATCTGATGGTGGTCACTGCCTATGGTCTGTTGCTGCCGCCGGCCGTACTCACGACACCCCGTCTGGGCTGCATCAATGTTCATGCCTCCCTGCTGCCCCGCTGGCGCGGCGCCGCCCCCATTCAACGCGCGATTCTGGCGGGAGACAGCGAAACGGGCATTACCATTATGCAAATGAACGAGGGGCTGGATACCGGCGACATATTGCTGAAACAACCCTGCCCCATTAAAAATACCGATACCGGCGGCAGCCTGCACGACCGGCTGGCCCCTCTCGGCGGACAGGCCTTACAACAGGCGCTGGAAAAACTGCAACAGGGTACGCTATCGCCGCAACCCCAGGATAACAGCCTCAGCACCTATGCCCGCAAACTCAGCAAACAGGAAGCCATGCTCGACTGGCAGGAGGATGCAGCGGCACTGGCGCGACGCGTGCGCGCCTTCAACCCCTGGCCGGTGGCGCAAACCCGTATCGGTGATCAGATCCTGCGCATCTGGTCAGCTGAACCGCTTGATGGCAAACCAGGCGGCGCGGAGTCTTCAGCCGAACCGGGAACGGTACTGGCCTGCAACAAGGCGGGCATCGATATTGCCACCGGTGATGGTCGTCTGCGCCTGAAACAGCTCCAGCCGCCTGGTAAAAAAGCCATGGATACACCGGCCTTTCTCAATGGTTATGCCAATCTGCTACCGGTCGGCGCCTGCCTGAGAACATGAAATCATATACAATACCCGATATCTTTCTTTACCCTAACCCCCAAGACCGCCACCCATGAACCCTCGCCTCGCCGCTGTCTATGTCCTGCAACAGGTTTTTGAACAGGGCCGCAATCTGCCTGACGCACTGGAAAGTGTACATTCACGCATACCGGATCAAAAAGGCCGTGCTCTCACCCAGGCCCTGAGCTACGGTGTGCTGCGCCACGGCTTCAGCCTCGACGCCATCTTGCTGCAACTGCTGAAAAAACCGCTAAAGGACAAAGACACTGATCTCCGTTGTCTGCTATTGATTGGCCTGTACCAGATTATCCACATGCGGGTGCCGGATCACGCGGCAGTCTCGGAAACCGTCAAACTCACCCCGGCACTGAGAAAAAACTGGGCCAGGGCCATGGTCAACGGGGTACTGCGAAATTACCTGCGCCAGGCAGATAGCTTGCTGGCCGAGGTTGAAAAAGAACCGGTTAGCCGTTTTGATCACCCCCAATGGCTGCTGGAAAAGCTGCAGGCGAGCTGGCCGAATGACTGGCAGGCGATTGCCTACGCCAATAACCAGCCTGCACCCATGAGTCTGCGGGTCAACCGGCAACAGATCAGCCGGGAACAGTATCTGGAACGACTGCAAAATGCCTCTAAACCTGCTGAACTCTGCCGTTATTCGCAAGACGGTTTGCGCCTGCTTGACGCCGTGCCGGTAGAACAGTTGCCCGGTTTTAAAAAGGGCCTGATTTCAGTACAGGACGAAGCCGCACAACTGGCCGCGCCTCTGCTAAAGGCAGCATCCGGCCAGCGTATTCTCGATGCCTGTGCCGCACCCGGCGGCAAAACGGCGCATATACTGGAAATCTGGCCCGCACTGACGCAGCTGGATGCGCTGGAAAAAATCCCGGCACGACTCGATTCCGTGCGTGATAATCTTCAGCGTCTCCAGCTGAAAGCACGACTTATAAACGGCGATGCGACCCAAACTGACGCCTGGTGGGATGGCCGGCGCTATGATCGGATTTTGCTCGATGCACCCTGTAGCGCCACCGGCGTGATTCGTCGTCATCCGGACATCAAATATCTACGCCGCGCTGATGATCTGGACGCGCTAACCAGCACCCAGCAACAAATTCTCCAGGCCCTCTGGCCGTTGCTGGCTTCGGGGGGTATGCTTTTGTATACAACCTGCTCGGTTCTGGCGGAAGAAAACAATCTGCAAATTGAATCCTTCCTAAACCAGCATGACGACGCACAACTTGAACCTCTTGAGCTAAACTGGGGCAACCCAACCACGGCAGGCCAGCAAATCCTGCCCGGCGAGGAGAATATGGATGGCTTTTTTTATGCCTGTTTGCGCAAGGCATAAATCATTACCGACAACGACCGGGCTGCGCGTATACGCGCTGGCCATCGGCCTCTGTCTGCTGAGCATGTTGGCCCCCGCGCCAGCACAGGCTGCCGAGGCCTTTATTATCAAGTCGCTGGAAACCCGTCTGCGCGATGGGGTTTACTCATTCAGCACCCGCATCGAATACGGTTTCTCTGATGAGGCGCTGGCGGCGCTGAAAAACGGTGTGCCCCTGATTATTCTGCTGAATATCGAAGTGGAACAGGAGCGCTGGTACTGGAATAAAAACATCGCCCAACTGGAACAGGGCTATCTGCTGATCTATCACGCGTTGTCACGAAAATTCATCATTCACAACCTCAACAGCGGCACTCAGACAGACTATTCCACCCTCAATGATGCCCTGCACGCGCTCGGCCATATCGAAAATCTGCCGCTGATCGACGCCAAGCTGTTGCATCCCGACGCCCGTTATTTACTGCGCCTGCGCAGTCAGCTGGATATCGAATCCCTGCCCGCGCCGATGCGCCCGCTGGCCTATATTTCCTCTGACTGGCGACTCCAAAGCGACTGGTACACATGGCCATTAACGCCCTGATTAAGCGCTTTTTTTCCGGCAGTACGCCCATTATTCTGGTGTTTCTGCTGTTGCTCAATTCGCTTTATATGATGAGCGGTGCAACCCATAATTCCGCTACCTTTGGCCGACTTTATTCTCTCCTGCTGGGGATTAATATTCTCGCCATTTTTCTGTTTCTGGTACTCATTGGCAAAAGCCTGTGGCTACTGATACAGCAGTACCGGCAACAGGCTACCGGCTCGCGCCTGACCGCCAAACTGGTAGTCATGTTCGTCATTCTCTCGGTCACACCTGTCACCATTGTTTTTTATTTTTCCCAGGACTTCATCAGACGCGGCATTGATAGCTGGTTCGATGTGCAGGTGGAGAGCGCACTCAATGATGCGCTGGAACTCAGTCAGGCCGCGCTGGATGAGCGCATGCGTGAGCGACTGCAGGGCACGCGTCAGGCCGCCCTGCAACTGGAAGGCACAGAAAACAATCTGGTGGCCTTGAAACTCAATGATCTGCGTACAGATCTGGGCGCGCTGGAGTTGACCCTGTTTTCAAGAAATGGCCAGATCATCGCCTCCAACAGCACTGAAACCTCGCGTCTAGTACCGGTGCACCTGGATGACACCACCCTGCATCTACTCCACCAGCGCGCCTACAAGGTGGGCCTGATTCCGGTCAAGGATGCCGGCCTGTATATTCGTACCGCTGTGGCCGTGCCCGGCACCGGTATTATCAGCGAAGGCCGGATCCTACAGGCCTTGTTCCCGGTGGCCGCACATATGAATGATCTGGCCAACAGTGTGCAATCCGCCTTTGGCCAGTACCGGGAAATCACCTATCTGCGTACGCCGCTAAAATACAGCTTCATCCTCACCCTGTCGCTGGTGCTACTACTGAGTATTCTCACCGCGATCTGGGCGGCCTTCTATGCGGCGCGACGCATGACCGCGCCCATTTACGATCTGGTGGAAGGCACCCGCGCTGTGGCCGCCGGCGATTATGACAAACGCCTGCCCCTGCCCGGCAATGATGAGCTGGGGTTTCTGGTCACATCCTTCAACGACATGACCTGGAAAATCGCCCAGGCGCGTGAGGAAGCCAGTAAGAGCCAACAACAATTACAGGCCCAGCACACCTACCTCGAAACCGTCCTCGCCAACCTCTCCTCCGGCGTGCTGACCCTGGACAGCAAGCTCAACCTGCGCACCTGTAACCGAACCGCCAGCCAGATCCTCGGCCTGAATATCGATGACTTCCTGCAACAACCGCTAAAGGCACTGGCGAAAAAAAATCCGGGTCTGCAGGTTTTTATCGATACCGTCAGCAGTCGGCAGGCTGATAACAAGTCGGGCTGGCAGGCGGAAACCAGCCTGATGGGACCCGCCGGACACAAAGTGCTGATGTGCCGTGGCTCGATACTCCCCGGCAGTGACGAGCGCTCCGAAGGTCTGGTTATCGTCTTCGATGATATCACTACCCTGCTGCAGGCCCAGCGTAATGCCGCCTGGGGCGAAGTCGCCCGGCGTCTGGCACACGAAATTAAAAACCCGCTAACGCCCATCCAGCTTTCCGCCGAGCGTCTGCGACATAAATATCTGCACAGCATGCCCAAAAAAGATGCCGAGGTGCTGGATCGGGCAACCCACACCATCGTCCAGCAGGTCGAGACAATGAAAGAACTGGTTAAAGCCTTCAGTGAATACGCACGCATGCCGGTACTGGAGTTGGAGGCCCTCAACCTCAATCACTTGATCGAGGAAGTTCTGGAACTATACCGTGGCCCCGGTTCCCGGCTGCAATTCGACCTCAATCTTGATCCGACCATTCCACCGGTCGAGGCCGATGCCGGTCGTCTACGTCAGCTATTGCATAATCTGATAAAAAATACCCAGGAAGCCATGCCTCCGACCTCGAACAGCCATATTAAAATCCTCAGCCGCTGCGTAGAAGAACAGGCCTGTCAGTTCATCGAACTGCGTCTGAGTGACACCGGTCCCGGCATTCCCCAGGATATGTTCGATCACCTGTTCGAACCCTATGTCACCAGCAAACCAAAAGGCAGCGGCCTGGGACTGGCTATCGTCAAAAAAATTGTCGAGGAACATGGTGGCGTACTGTGGGCAGAAAACAACAAGGGTGCCGGTGCCAGCATAGTGATACGATTACCCGTAGCACACGGCAGCAGCGCCAACCCGGAAACACCTGAATATAATGACAGCCAACAGCATGCAAGCACTTACAACTGATACACGCGAAACCAGAACACAAAGCGCGCCCTATATTCTGGTGGTCGATGACGAACCGGACATCCGTCATCTGGTAAAGGAAATTCTCGAAGACGAAGGCTATGAAGTCAACGTGGCCGAAAACGGCGAAGCCGCTCGCAGCGCCCATCGCCAACGCCGCCCCGATCTGGTATTGCTGGATATCTGGATGCCGGATCTGGACGGTATCAGCCTGCTCAAAGAATGGTCCGAAGAGGGTCATCAAGCCATGCCGGTGATCATGATGTCCGGTCACGGTACGGTCGAAACAGCGGTCGAAGCCACCCGTCTGGGCGCCTACGACTTTATCGAAAAACCCCTATCCCTGGCAAAACTGCTGCTGACCATCGAACATGCACTGGAAACCGACCAGCTACAACAGGAAAATCGCGGCCTGCTCAGCCAGACCGCCAGCATCAAGGAACCCATCGGCAAAAGTCTGCTGATGCAAAAGTTGCGTGCGCAATTGCAACAGGTTGCCGAACATGACAGCTGGGTGCTGCTGGACGGCGAACCCGGTTGCGGCATGAATGTCGCCGCTCGTTATCTGCATGCCATGAGCAAACGTAGTGCCCGGCGCCTGATTGAAGTCAACATCGGCAGCCTCTCAGAAAAACATTCAGCGCGCGAACTATTTGGTTATGAGGAAAATGGCCACGTTCACTATGGTCTGTTGGAACAGGCTAACGGCGGTAGCCTGCTATTATACGACATTGCCGAAATGGACCCAGAAACCCAACGCCGATTACACTCTGCTCTTTCGGCCAAGTCCTTTGTCCGTATTGGCGGAGAGCAGTCAGTACAAATGCATGCCCGCATTATTGCCGCCAGCTGCCAGGATCTGCAACAGCAGGTTAGCAGCAACCGTTTTCGCAAAGATCTTTATTACCAGCTCAACGTAGTACCAATACACATTCCGCCTTTGCGTGAACACCGCGAGGATATACCCGAGTTACTGGCTTACTTTAGTCGTTATTTTATCGATCAGGAAAACCTGCCCTACCGCCATTTTAGCCTCGCCGCCCAGAACCGCCTGCGCAACTACCCCTGGCCGGGCAACATCCGCGAACTCATGAACCTGGTGCAACGACTGCTGATTATCAGCAAGGGTGAGGAAATCACACTGGAAGAGGTCGACATGGCGCTGGGCAAACCGCCAGCGGCAAGCTCAACCGCTAATACCGATGCGCCAACCACCGAAACCGATAATTTTGCCCGCCCCCTGCGCGAAGCACGGGAAGAATTCGAGCGCCGTTATCTACGTCATCAGTTGCGTCTGAACAACGGCAATGTCAGCAAGGTGGCGCAAATAGCCGGGCTGGAACGCACCCACCTGTATCGCAAGCTGCGAAGCCTGGGGATAGATCCAAAAGATAACAAAAACTAAACCCGCTTTGATTAATTCCGTTCGCCCCGGGCCTGTCGACGGGTATAGTATATAACATTATAATAGTCACACTATTCTCCGTTCACGCCTCGACCGGCCACCACTGAGTTAACTCGAACCGACGTCATGGATGAATAAGAAAACAAATCAGCGTTCATTTAAATAACAATCAGACATTATGAAAATCATCATCCTCGGTGCCGGCCAGGTCGGCAGTTCGCTAGCGGAAAACCTGACCAGCGAAGCCAACGACATTACCATTGTCGACAAAAATGAAGTCGCCCTGCAGGCCTTGCAGGACAGGCTGGATCTGCGCACGGTCTACGGCCACGCTTCACATCCGGATGTACTCAGCCGCGCGGGGGCAGATGATGCGGATATGCTTATCGCTGTCACCGATAGCGATGAGACCAACATGATCGCCTGCCAGGTGGCCTATACTATTTTTCACACCCCCACCAAGATTGCCCGTGTGCGATCGGTCGAATACCTGAAGCACAAACGTCTGTTCAACCAGGAGGCGCTGCCCATCGATGTGCTGATCAGCCCGGAACAGATCTTTACCGATTATATACAACGCCTGATCCAGAACCCCGGCACCCTGCAGGTGCTGGATTTTGCCAACGGTCAGGTTCAACTGGTAGGCGTGCGCGCCTATTACGGCGGTCCCATGGTCGGTCATGAGCTACGTGAAATCGGCGCACATATGCCGCGCGGCGTCGAAACCAGGGTAGCCGCAATTTATCGTCAGGATCGCGCCATCATTCCCGAGGGCCACACGGTGATTGAAGCCGATGATGAAGTTTTCTTTATCGCCGCCACCGGACATATCCGTACCGTCATGAGTGAACTGCGACGCCTGGATACCCCCTACCGGCGAATTATGATCGTCGGCGGCGGCAACATCGGCAAACGCGTGGCCAAGGCGCTGGAGAATGACTACCAGGTCAAACTCATCGATCACAATGCCGCTCGCGCCCATGAAATTTCAAACGAGCTGGACAACACGATGGTGCTGCTGGGCGATGCTGCTGATGAGGAACTGCTGCAGGAAGAAAATATCGAAAACATCGATGTCTTCTGCGCCCTCACCAATGACGACGAGGCCAATATTCTCTCTTCCATGCTGGCCAAGCGACTGGGGGCGCGCAAAGTGATGACCCTGATCAATCGCGCCGCCTACGTGGATCTGGTGCAAAGCGGTGATATCGACATAGCCATCTCACCCCAACAGTCCACTATCGGCAGTCTGCTCACCCACGTGCGTCGCGGTGACGTTGTTAAAGTTCACTCCCTGCGCCGCGGCGCCGCTGAAGCCATCGAAGCCATCGCCCACGGCAGCAAGGAATCATCCCGCGTAGTGGGCCTCAGCATCGGTGAACTCAAACTGCCCCAGGGCACCACCATTGCCGCCATTGTGCGCGGCAGTCAGGTCATCATCGCCCATCACGGCGTTGTCATCGAACCAGAGGACCATGTCATTCTATTCCTGATCGACAAGAACCGTATCTCTGAAGTAGAGAAACTGTTCCAGGTTGGGATTACCTTCATATAAGGGACGAGGGATGAACAAATTATAAAAATGAAAAAAAACATAGCACAACGACTAAAATTTTTGCCAGCCATTGCTCATGGAAGGGGTTTCCTCGTCCCTCGTCCCTCGTCCCTCGTCCCTTATTGATCGATGCAATTCCTCGTCATCCAGCGCATTGTCGGTCTCCTGCTGATGATTTTCAGCTCAAGTATGTTGCCCCCCATACTGGTATCCGTCATTTATCAGGACGGTAGTTTTTTACCCTTCATCTATGCCTTTGCTGTGACGCTGATTACCGGCATGGTGCTCTGGCTGCCGGTGAAAAATCAGCGCCGGGAGCTGCGCCTGCGCGATGGTTTCCTGGTGGTCGTGATGTTCTGGACCGTGCTGGGCCTGTTCGGTGCGATTCCCTTCATCCTCGCCGATCATCCCCATCTGAGCATTGCCGATGCGGTATTCGAATCCCTTTCCGGCCTGACTACCACCGGCGCCACGGTGCTGACAGGACTCGATCAACTTCCCAAAAGCATTCTCTATTATCGCCAGCAATTACAATGGCTGGGCGGCATGGGCATTATCGTCCTGGCCGTGGCCATCATGCCCATGCTCGGCATCGGCGGCATGCAGCTTTATCGCGCCGAAACACCTGGCCCCATCAAGGACAGCAAACTCACGCCACGTATTACCGAAACTGCCAAGGCACTCTGGTTCATCTACCTGACCCTGACGGTTGCCTGTGGTCTCGGTTACTGGATGGCCGGCATGGATGCCTTCGATGCCCTGGCACACAGTTTTTCAACCGTCGCTATCGGTGGTTTTTCCACCCACGACAGCAATATGGGTTATTTCATCAATCAACCCATGATTGAAGTCGTGGCCATCATTTTCATGTTTCTGTCCGGTATCAACTTCGCTCTCCACTTTAGCGCATGGCGTACCCGCAACCTGCGCAATTATTTTCTCGACTCCGAATTCAAAACCTATTCCGCCCTGATTCTAACCCTCTGTGTTGTCACGGCAGGCTATCTTTACTATAAGGGTCTGTTCACCAGCCACCGTGAAACTCTGATTCATAGCGTCTTTCAGGTGGTTTCCATCGGCACCACCACCGGCTTCACCACCCATCAGTATCATCTCTGGCCAGGCTTTCTGCCGGTTATGCTGCTGTTCACCAGCTTCATCGGCGCCTGTGCCGGTTCTACCGGTGGCGGCATGAAAGTCATCCGTTTTCTGCTGCTGCTGCGCCAGGGCATGCGCGAAATCATGCGCGTGATTCACCCCAACGCAGTTATATCGATCAAGATTGGCGGCAAGCCCATGCCGCCACGGGTGATAGAATCGGTCTGGGGTTTCTTTTCTGCCTATGTCGCCACCTTCGTCATCATTATGTTGACCATGATGATGACCGGACTGGATCAGGTAACCGCCTTCTCTGCAGTCGCCGCCACCATGAACAACCTCGGCCCCGGCCTGGGGGATGTGGCGCTCAACTACGCCTCGCTGAAAGACGTGGCCAAATGGGTATTGTGCTTCGCCATGCTGCTCGGACGACTGGAAATCTTTACCCTGCTGGTATTGCTGACTCCGTCATTCTGGCGCAAATAATCACCCTCTAACCTGGATAAACCACAAGTTAGCCCCCTTGAAAGTTTATGCATGATATCCTACTATCATATGCATTACTTAGTACCTCAGAAATGATTTTCTACACATTTTGTCGAAAATCATTCCTAAGGTACTTATCTTGTGGTTTATCCAGGTTAGGAGGTGCATATGAGAACTACTCTTGATTTACCTGAGAATTTGCTGAATGAGGCGATGAAAGTAACCCATACAAACACAAAAACCGCGGTTATTATCAAGGCACTAGAAGAATTAGTAAGAAAATCAAAAATTTCCGACATTAAAAAATATAGGGGGAAAATTGACTTAAATATCAATCTTGATGAATTAAGAGATCGTCGTTAATGACGGTCTTGGTGGATACATCAATATGGATAGATTATTTTCGGGGTGGTGCGAACTCCAAAGATATGGAATTCCTAATAGATGAAAATCTTATCGTTACTAATAAAATAGTGTTGGCTGAGCTAATACCATATTTAAAAGTAAAAAAACAAACAAAAGTTGTTAATTTACTTTATGAAATCACTCAAATTCCATTAGATATTCATTGGGAAGAAATAATTGAATTCCAAGTGAAATGTCTAAAATCAGGAGCGAATGGGGTGGGCATCCCTGATTTAATAATTGCCCAAAATGCCAAGCAAAATAGTTGTAAAATCTATTCGATCGATAAACACTTCCGCCTTTTAAATAAAGTATTGAAAGTAAATCTGCATTAATAAAAATGGGCTAACAAACTTATCCAGGCTTGAAAGCCCCTGATGAGGACGATAAGTACCTTCACGAAAAAAGAAGGGCATGGTACAAGTACTCATGCAAGAATTAACGGCTTATTCACTGACCCGCTCCTGATCCCAGATCAGGTGAAACAGACGTGAGTTGTTTATTTTTTTTGCCACTGAACAGCCTTTGCAACCTTGCAAGGTGGGCTTGTTCCGGCAGCCAAAACACTGTTCGACCAGCTGCAGGGCTGCCGAAATCTGTTGTTGCGCATTCTCACATTCCTGTTTCTTTTTCTCCACGTCGGAGCGCAGTTCATTTAATAATTCAAACACTTTATGACTGGCCTCATCACCACTACGACTATCAGGCCGTGCCACGGCCAGTTCATGGACCGTACGTAAAGGCACATCGAGCCGAACCAGATGCTGAATCACCCGCAGACGTGCAACATCATCGTCTGAATACAACCGTGTTCCTTTCGCAGTTCGAAACGGCATCAACATGCCTTGTTCTTCATAAAACCGCAATGTGCGCGGCGTGGTATTCAAGCGTTCGGCTACTTCGCCAATCTTGTAATCACAGCGATTCTGTTCGGTAGTCCTGGTTTGCTGTTTGTTGCGCATTAATGAAGACCTATAGTCCCACGAGTTGAGCCTGATGGCCGAGTTCACGCATTGCGTTCAGTAACTGCACAGGTTTAACGGCACGAGGATTATAGCTTACGATAAGAAGATGGTTCTTTGCCGGACTATAGCGCGTATCAGACACGCCCGTGACATGATTCAGCTTTTGCATCACCTGCTCAGCCCCTGACTCATTGAGCGCATCGCGGGTATGAATCAGAACTTCAACCTGCTTCACAGCAGGTTCATCCATTTCGGTTGACGACACTTCAGCCGCCTTCTCTTTTTTTTCAGATATTGGTAGTTCGGTGACATTCATGGTTTTACCTCTATTTTACTCGCCGGGTTCCGTCTCTCATGCTTCAAGACTTGTCCAAACTGTACATTAATACCTCACATACAATTCTTACGTTAACGTTAGTTTATGGCGAAAGAGGCGTCAAGCCAGATCAGGTATTATTTTGTGCCTTTCATTAGCCGCTCAAGCTATTTATATGTGCTTGACCATATATACGGATAACCATATACTTCATGCCATGACTGAAATCGAATTTTACAAACAACTGGCGGATGAAACCCGCCTGCGCTGCCTGATGCTGATTTTTGCTGAAAACGAACTCTGTGTTTGCGAACTAACCCATGCGCTGGGCCTGTCACAGCCGAAAATTTCCCGCCATCTCGCCAACCTGCGCCAGGCGGGTGTGCTCAAGGATCGCCGTGAAGGCCAATGGATTTATTATCATTTGCAGAAAAACCTGCCCGCCTGGGTGCAGCAGGTTATAGCAAAAACTGCCGAGGGTCTGCATGACTCAGCTCCTTATGCACAGGATCTCGATAATCTCAAAAGCATGGCCGGTCGCCCCGGCGATGCCTGTGCCACCCTTACCACCGAATAAATAAGGAAGAAAAACATGAAGCTACTGTTTCTATGCACCGGCAACGCCTGCCGCTCGCAAATGGCTGAAGGCTGGGCGCGGGCGCTGGCAAGCAATGATTTTGAAGTCTACTCAGCCGGTATCGAGGCCCACGGCCTGAACCCGCGCGCGGTGGCAGTGATGCGGCAAGCAAATGTGGACATATCCCGCCAGGAATCCACCCGCCTCAGCGACAGCATGCTTGAACAAATGGACTATGTGGTTACCGTCTGCGGCCATGCCGATGAACTCTGTCCCGCTCTGCCACCCGGCGTGCGCAAGGAACACTGGCCGCTGACCGATCCCGCCAAAGCCGAGGGCTCGGAAGAAGATATAATGCAAGTCTTCCGTCATAGCCGGGACGACATCAAACAGCGGGTACAAAAACTGCTCGAACGCTTGACGAAGGAATCTGACGCATGAATATATTTGAACGTTATCTGACTATCTGGGTATTTTTATGTATTCTCGTCGGCATCGCTCTCGGGCAGTGGCTGCCCTCCTTTTTCCATGCCCTGGGAGCCATTGAAGTTGCCAGCATCAACCTGCCCGTTGCCGTGCTGGTGTGGCTGATGATCATCCCCATGTTGTTGAAGATCGATCTGCGCGCTCTCAAGGGTGTTACCCAGCATTGGCGCGGCGTAGGTATTACCCTGTTCGTAAACTGGGGCGTGAAACCATTTTCCATGGCCCTGCTGGGCTGGCTGTTCATCGGCGTACTGTTTCGCCCCTGGCTGCCGGCGGCACAGATTGATTCCTATATCGCCGGGCTGATTATCCTGGGAGCCGCGCCCTGCACCGCCATGGTTTTTGTCTGGAGCCATCTGATGCGTGGTGAACCCCATTTCACCCTCTCCCAGGTGGCGCTCAACGATCTCATCATGGTTGTCGCCTTTGCCCCGGTGGTCGGCCTGCTGCTGGGCCTGTCCGCCATTACCGTACCCTGGGACACCCTGCTGTTGTCAGTGCTGATCTACATCGCTATTCCACTGGTAGTCGCCACTTTCTGGCGCCGGCAGATACTGCGTCATAAACAGGGCTATGCACGCCTGGCGAAACGCATCAAACAACTGGGTAGCATCTCGCTGGTAGCCCTGCTCTGCACCCTGATCCTGCTGTTCGGCTTTCAGGGCCAACAGATCATTCAGCAACCGTTGATCATTCTGCTACTGGCCGTGCCTATTCTGCTGCAAGTGCTGTTCAATTCCAGCCTCGCCTATTTGCTCAACCGCGCAGCCCGCACCCCCCACTGCATCGCCGGACCCTCGGCCTTAATCGGCGCGAGTAATTTCTTCGAACTGGCCGTGGCCACCGCCATTGCCCTGTTCGGCTTTGAATCCGGCGCCGCCCTGGCCACCGTAGTCGGCGTACTGATTGAAGTGCCGGTCATGCTGCTCGCAGTTCGAGTAGTTAATGCCAGCCGTCGCTGGTACGAACAACGCTCCGGCGTGGTCCCCTACGAACAGTGCTGCCCTGCGGATGTACATCTGCACAGCCACTGAACACCGGATAATTCAGACTCAGATACGCAGTTCGAAGTCATCAAACAGGGCTGAGATCTCCTGTACTAATCCTTTGTCGGTCAGCGGATCAGGTTTTACGGCAGACGCTTCACTTCGGCATCGTTGCAGAACGAAGCGACTGACGCCCAGCGCTTTGAGTTCCTGGGCCAGGATCCAGAGCTGATCGTGATCCAGCCATTGCGGATCGACGGTGGTGCGCACTTCGTATGCCACGCTGCTATCGAGCAGATGTTCCAGGCTGGCGCGGGCTTTGTCGCCACTGCCGGGTATGCCGGTAATATCAGCGTAATTGCTAAACGAGGTTTTGACATCGAACCCCACCCAGTCGAGTTGCGGCAACAGCCGCGCAAATCGTTGCGGGGAAGTACCGGCGGTGTGCAGGCCGGTGGCGAAGCCCATCCCCCGGCAACGCGCCAGCGCCGTCCCCAGCCCCGATTGCAGCAGCGGTTCGCCGCCGCTGAAGACGATGGCGTCGAGCAGGCCCCGTCGTTGCTGTAGAAATGTCGCCAGTTGCAGCCAGTCATTGTCCGCCGCCGTCGGCTGTAAGTGGCGATTATGGCAGTAGCCACAACGCCAGTTGCAACCTCGGCAAAATGCCACCGCCGCCAGCTTGCCGGGGAAGTCGATGCTGGTAAACGGCTGCATACCGGCGATAGCCAAATGCATTTTAGCTTTGCTGCGCTTCAACGAAGTGGCGGCGTTCACGATGTTCGCTTTGCTTGCCGGGATTGAACGACGTTACCGGGCGATGATAGCCCATTACCCGGGTCCAGATCTCGCAGCGCTGGCGTTCGTCATCATTGAGTTTAATAACTTGTGGCTTGGATGTTTGCATGTTGTTTGCTCCTTTGTGGTTTTAATAAACAACCCCGCCATACGCGGACGGAGTATTAATAATCGATATTCCGTTGGGCTTCATTTTATTCAGCCCACAACCTACCGGCAGTGGGGAATAACTCCCAAAGCAATTAGGTAATAGCCGCTATGCGCTGTTTTTCCGCCCGTTTTTCATCATCGCAACGGGGGCAGAATTCATGCTCGCCATCGAGATAACCGTGTACCGGGCAAATGGAAAAAGTGGGCGTTACCGTGACATAGGGCAGGCGGAAGCGCTCCAGTGTGCGCCGCACCAGCCGGGCGCAGGCCTCGGCGCTGGACAGGCGTTCGCTCATGTACAGATGCAGAACCGTGCCGCCGGTGTAGCGAGTCTGTAATTCGTCCTGCAACATCAGCGCCTCGAAGGGATCGTCGCTGTAACCCACCGGCAGCTGGGAGGAGTTGGTGTAATAGGGCGCGTCCTCGCTGCCCGCCTGCAAAATACCGGGGTAGCGTTTTTTGTCTTCTTTGGCGAAACGATAGGTGGTGCCTTCCGCGGGCGTGGCTTCAAGGTTATACATGTGACCGGTCTGTTGCTGAAATTCCAGCATGCGTTCACGCACATGATCCAGCAGGCGGGCGGCCTGCGCCCGGCCCGTCTCGTCGCTGATATCATGACGGTCGGCGCTGAAGTTACGAATCATTTCATTGATGCCGTTGACGCCAATGGTAGAAAAATGATTGCGCAGGGTACCGAGGTAACGTTTGGTATAGGGGAACAGGCCGTTGTCCATATAACGCTGAATCACCTTGCGCTTGATTTCCAGACTGTTGCGCGCCAATTCCATGAGTTCATCCAAACGTGCGAACAGCCCGGCTTCATCGTCCCGGTAGCGATAGCCCAGCCGCGCACAATTGATAGTAACCACGCCAATGGAGCCGGTTTGCTCGGCCGAGCCGAACAGGCCGTTGCCGCGCTTGAGCAGTTCGCGCAGATCCAGTTGCAGACGACAGCACATGGAGCGGATCTGACCAGGGTCCAGCTCTGAATTAATAAAGTTCTGAAAATAAGGCAGGCCGTATTTGGCGGTCATCTCAAACAGATAACGGGCGTTGTCGCTGTCCCAGGGGAAATCATCGGTAATGTTGTAGGTGGGAATGGGGAAGGTAAACACCCGCCCCCGGGCATCGCCCTTGCTCATCACTTCGATATAGGCGCGGTTGATCATGTCCATTTCCACTTGTAGATCGGCATAGGAAAACGGCATTTCCTCACCGGCGATATTGGGGATCTGCTCGCGCAGATCGTCCGGACAAACCCAGTCAAAAGTAAGATTGGTGAACGGTGTCTGCGTGCCCCAGCGCGAGGGCACATTGAGGTTGTAGACAAACTCCTGAAGCCCCTGACGCACCTGTTCATAGGAGAGCCGGTCCTGACGCACATAGGGGGCAAGTAACGTATCGAAGGAGCTGAAGGCTTGCGCCCCGGCCCATTCGTTTTGCAGGGTGCCGAGAAAATTCACCATCTGCCCCAGGGCGCTGGAAAAATGCGCGGGCGGCCCGGCCTCGACCTTGCCCGGCACACCGTTGAGCCCCTCGACCAACAGCGTACGCAGAGACCAGCCGGCGCAGTACCCGGCCAGCATATCCAGATCATGAATATGCAGATCGGCATTGCGGTGTGCCTCGCCCACCTCGGGAGGGTAGACATGACTCAGCCAGTAATTGGCGGTGACCTTGCCGGCGGTATTGAGAATCAGCCCGCCCAGGGAATAACCCTGGTTGGCGTTGGCGTTCACCCGCCAGTCGAGCTGATCCAGATATTCATCCATCGCCGCGCCGACATCCACCAGGGTGCGCTGATCCTGACGCAGGCGACCGTGCTGTTCACGATAAATAATATAGGCGCGGGCGGTGTGGTAGTAGTTGGAACTGATCAACACCTGCTCCACCACATCCTGAATTTGTTCGATATGGGGGGTGTCATCGGCAAAACGATGGCGGATGACTTTCAGCACCTGGGCCGCCAGCAGGCGGGCTTCATCTTCTTCAAATTCGGCACTGGCAACGCCCGCAGCATGGATAGCGGCGACGATTTTTTCGGCATCGAAATCGACTCGCTCGGCATTGCGTTTGACTATATGGGTGGGCAGGATAATCGAGCGTGGCTGGCGTTCGGAATTGCCGGGGACGGGTTGGGAAAGCATCTATTTCTCCTTGTTCCATAGCGCGAAAACAGAGGTGCCACACGCGCAGAACACAGGGAGAAAACACAAAAACCCCCGATGCCTTTGACGCGAAGGCCCAGAAAACAGGCGTCCCGTGGACGCTTGCGGCTACGGCAGGTATTCGGACTTGGGGGCGCGGCCAATATCATGGCCTCCTACATCCACGGCTTCCCGTCCTGTTGGACAGTGCCTGATGCTATGCATCCAGTGGATCTCGTTCCCCTATACCGCTGCGCGACAGTCCCGGATTCACACCGGGTTCCCTGTTTCCTTACCCGCCACCATATGTAGTGGGTAAACCATAGCTTGCCCACAAGATAGAGGTTTTTTTGGGATTTGGCAAGCCTGCTTTTATAACTTGTGGCGGGATAATCCAGGTGGAGGACAAATCTGCAAGCCAGAGTGATGAACACCATCATGCAGGTTCCGATCGGCCAAAAATAGCAGTATCCAATGGCCTCTAACCGGTTTAAAGTCTTTAAAATAGTGGAATTTAAAATCCCCCGCCTTTAGGCGGCATGCTTGGTTTTGCGCCGTCTCCCCTTGAGGAAAGAAGGCCGGGATGAGGTGAATTGCACCGAGGTTGATTCTTGAACCCTCTCCCGGTCCTGGGAGAAGGAGCCATTGGCTGTATGGCCGATCATGGATTTCATATTTTTATTTTCTTAACCGGGATCAATTTAGATGATCGATTTGCATCAATTAAAAATTTTCGCGGCAGTGGCGCGCGAGGGAAGCCTGACCCGTGCTTCGGAAGCGGTGTTTTTGAGCCCGCCGGCGGTAAGTGGGCAACTCAAAGCCCTGGAGGAAACCCTCGGTCTGAGTTTGTTTGAACGTGAATCACGGGGGATGCGCCTCACGCCTGCCGGGAAGATTCTGCTGGAAGAGGCCAACCTTGCGCTAAACGCCGCCAGCAAAGTGACGACGAAAGCACAATTTCTGAAAAGCGGCGTGCATGGAGATTGCCGCATCGGGACTATCCTCGATCCCGCCATTTTAAAGCTCGGCGAGTTCATTAGCATTTTAATTGGCCGGCATCCCGGCCTGCGACTTTTGTTTTCTCAAGGCAGATCCGGCGAAATTATGGAACGTGTGTTGCGCGGCACGCTGGATGCCGGATATGTGATCGGCAATATCGATGAACCCTTGCTCGAATCGTTCATGATCTCCCCTGTAACGCTCAGAGTTGCCGGGCCATACGCATGGGCAAAGCAACTACGCAACGCGGACTGGGAAACCCTGGCCACGTTTCCGTGGATCGCCACACCGGAAACATGCTCCTTTCATCAAATAAGCATGCAAATGTTTGCCCGCCGGGGCGTAACGCCAAAGACCGTCATCGAAGCGGATCAGGAATCAATCCTGAGAGGATTCGTCGCTTCCGGAGTCGGACTAACCCTGCTGCGCGAAGATATCGCCGTAGCGGCAGAAGCGCAGGATGAGGCTTTTATATGGGAAGGCGGGCATGAATATTCGCAGCTCTGTTTTATTTACCCCAGGGCTGCAAAAACCGATGTACGAGTGGCTGCCATGCTGGACGCGGTGAAGCAGATCTGGAGCCTCCCGGCAGACTAACCGTTACAAAACCCGGCATGCTTATTCCAGATCCGGCGCCAACTCAAGCGCAGCGAGCCTGTTTTGTCTGACGACCCGATAACGCTGATACAGGTTATTCATGATCAATGCGCTAGCCGTAAGGCTGGCGCCGATAATTTGCTCTCGTTGCGGGGCGACCCCGGTGAAAGCTGAAATGATAAACGTGGTAGTGGGTACAACGTCCATGAACAGGACGCCATTCATCGATGTAACAATCTTATTTCCCATATTCCAGCTCAAAACGCCAACAAAGCCGGCGATCAACGCCATATAGATCAAGTGCGGAGCAACGGTAAGCACGGTCGATGCAGATGGCAGAGTAATAACATCGAATGCGATCAAGATAATATTGACCGCAAAAACTGTCACCATGCCGAGCAAGGTCGTGATCGTGGTGTACCGGTAAACGGACCATGCAGGAAAAAAACTCGCACCGACTGTATAGATCACCCAACACAGCGCTCCCAGGATAATAAGAAAATCAGGCGCATAGTTGGAAGGCATCGCCAGCACGGCGGCATAATCGCCCCGGGTCAGAACCAGCGAAACGCCACAAAATGACAGCAGAATAAAAAGGAACGAGGCCAAAGGTGGGCGCACGCCGCGTACCGCCCAGTTAACAAGCAGTCCCAGCATGGGCATCGTCGCCATCATGATCGATGCCGATAGCGCCCCGGTCGGGCCGGAAAGTTGTTGCCCGAGAAAGACAAGGAAACCGAAGCCGGCAAAGCCGCAACTGCCAAGAAACCACGCCAGAAAAACCCGCTCGCCTTTCAGGCTAAGCCCGGCAAGACCCTCTCGATTAAGCAACAGAATCAGGAAGGCGACACCCGCTATCGAATAGCGCATGGCGGTAAAAGTAAACGGATCGATATGCCTGAGCACCGACGTCATGAGCGGAAACGTCGTCCCCCATACCACGGTCGCCACAAGGCAAAACAGGACGCCTTGCAGATAATTTGTCTTCATGACAAAACTCCTTTGTGAATCACAGCAGGCGTTTAAAATAGTCTTTACCGGTATCAGGATCTATTCGTTTTTTATGAACGCAGACATCGGCACAACAGAATGGTCAGAGCCAAAAACAGATCCGCTTCCTGCTCAGGTATGCTGAGATGATACGGCTGGGGTATTAAGTCGGCAGGCCAGGTTGATGAACGCGGTCACATAAGGCAACTTTGCATCCTGCTCACGCACGGCGGCGTAAAGCATGCCGTGCATGCCCTCGGAACCCAGGGCGCAGGTTGCCAGCCGTCCGCTGGCGGCCACCTCGCGTAGTGCCCAGTCGGGCAGCACTGCCACGCCCTGACGCACCGCCACCAGTTGCAGGATCATGCTGGTCAGTTCGGCCTGACGCACGGCGGCCGGTTCGATCCCGGCGGGTTGCAAAAAACGCCGGAACACATCCAGACGTGTGCGTTCCACCGGGTAGGTAATCAGGGTTTCATCGACTAGATCCTCGGCTTCCACAAAGGCCTTGCCCGCCAGCGGGTGATCCTGGGCCACGGCGAGGCGCGCCTCGTAGGCAAACATTTCCTCGAAACGCACCCCGGCGGTGGTTACTGCATCGGAGCTGATGACCAGATCGATCTCGCCCCGGGTCAGGGCCGGGAGCGGGGCGAAACTCATGCCCAGGCGAATATCCACTTCCACCGCGGGCCAGTCCCGCCGGTAACGCTCCAGTGTCGGCAGCAGCCACTCGAAACAGGCGTGGCATTCGATGGTGATATGCAAGCGCCCACTTTCACCCTGGGCCAGACTGTGCAACTCTTTTTCAGTGCGTTCCACCGCCGGGAGTACCTGCTCGGCCAGCGCCACCAGACGCTCACCGGCACGGGTCAGGCGCAGGGGCTTGTGCTGGCGCAGGAACAGAGGCGCCTCAAAATAATCTTCAATCACCCGGATCTGGTGCGACAGGGCTGAGGGTGTGAGATGCAGTTGTTCGGCGGCCTGAGCCAGGGTGGCACTGCGGGCGATAATTTTCAGCGAACGTAAATGGCGTAATTCCAGAAACATAATGAATACAATTCAACAAATAGGTGAAAAACATGAAATTGATTCAACCCTAGCCGAGATGGATACTGTGCGCAAATAACTTATTCCCCTGTTTGTCTAGGAGCTACCCCCATGATTTACATTCACAATCTCGGTTTTCCCCGCATCGGCGCCCGCCGTGAATTAAAAAAAGCACTGGAAGCCTACTGGCGCGGCGACATCGACGCCGCTGCCCTGAAAGATTGCGGCGGCGAACTGCGTGCACGACACTGGAAAATACAGTCCGAGGCCGGACTGGATCTGATTCCGGTGGGGGATTTTTCTTTCTACGATCAGGTGCTGGATATGAGCGCCCTGCTCGGTGCGGTACCGCCGCGCTTTAACTGGCACGGCGGCAAGGTGGAACTGGACACGATGTTTCGCATGGCGCGGGGGCGCGCACCCTCGGGCGAACCGGTCGCCGCCTGTGAAATGACCAAATGGTTTGACAGTAATTACCACTACATGACGCCGGAGTTCTATGCCGGACAGGACTTTTCTCTGGCCAGCGACAAACTGTTCGACGAGGTCGCCGAAGCGCAGGCTCTGGGACATACGGTCAAACCAGTGATTCTGGGGCCGCTGTCCTGGCTGTGGCTGGGCAAGGTACGTGAAGGCGGGTTCGAGAAGCTGGAATTACTGACGCAACTGCTTCCGGTTTACGCAGAAATCCTGCATCGCCTGAAGCAACAGGGTGTGGAGTGGGTGCAGATTGATGAACCGATTCTGGTGCTGGATCTGCCTGCCGAATGGCGGCAGGCCTTTGAGTCGGTTTACCATCAGTTGCAGGGCAGCGGATTAAAGATATTATTGGCCAGCTACTTTGGGGCACTGGGCGAAAACACCCGCCTCGCCTGTCAGTTGCCGGTGGATGGCCTGCATATCGACGCCGTACGCGCACCACAGCAGATCAGCGATGTATTAAACTGGCTGCCCGCCTGGAAAATACTGTCACTGGGCGTCATCGACGGGCGCAATATCTGGCGCACGGATCTCGATGCCGCCCTGGATTATCTGAATCAGGCGCGGCAACATCTGGGTGATCGCCTCTGGATCGCCCCGTCCTGCTCGCTGCTGCATGTGCCGGTGGATCTTGAGCAGGAAACAAAACTGGATCCTGAACTGAGATCCTGGCTGGCCTTTGCCTGCCAGAAAACCGGCGAACTGGCGATTCTGAAACAGGCGCTGGTGGCTGGCCGTGACGCGCTGAACGCTGAACTGGAAACGGCCCGCACTGCCATTTGCAGCCGCCGTGAATCTCCCCTCACCTGCCGGGATGAGGTGCGCACAGGTCTTGCTCAAATTGACGAGAGCATGACTCAACGCCATAGCCACTATCGCCTGCGTGCCGAAAAACAGCGCGCCTGGCTGAAACTGCCGTTGTACCCAACCACCACCATCGGCTCCTTTCCGCAGACCGATGAAATCCGTCACAGCCGCCGCGCCCTGCGCAATGGCGAAATCAGTAAAGCCGACTATGTTGAACAGATGCAGACGCAAATCGCTTCGGTGATTGAAAAACAGCAACAACTCGGTCTGGATGTGTTGGTACACGGCGAGCCGGAACGCAACGACATGGTGGAATATTTCGGTGAACAGCTTGATGGCTTTGCCTTCACTGACTACGGCTGGGTGCAATCCTATGGTTCACGTTGCGTCAAGCCGCCGCTGATCTATGGCGATATCGTCCGCCCGCAGCCGATGACGGTAAGCTGGGCGAGCTATGCCCAGAGCCTCAGCGACAAACCGGTAAAGGGCATGCTCACCGGCCCGGTGACCATCCTCAACTGGTCTTTCGTGCGCGACGATCAGCCCCGCGCCGACACCTGTTTACAAATCGCCCTGGCTCTGCGCAAGGAGGTACAGGAACTGGAGGCGGCGGGCATTCGCATCATCCAGATCGACGAGGCTGCCCTGCGCGAAGGCCTGCCCCTGCGCCGCAACGAATGGCAAACCTATCTGGACTGGGCAGTGCGCGCCTTTCGCATCACCGCCTCGGGAGTAGCCGACGAAACCCAGATCCATACCCATATGTGTTATTCGGAATTCAACGACATCATGCCCGCCATTGCCGCGATGGATGCCGATGTGATCACCATCGAAACTTCGCGCTCGAACATGGAGTTGCTGGACGCCTTCGAGCACTTCGACTATCCCAATGAAATCGGCCCCGGCGTGTACGACATCCACTCACCCAACGTGCCGGAACGCGAACAGATCGTCGAGCTGATGCAAAAAGCCGCCCGCCATATTCCCGCCGAACGTCTCTGGGTCAATCCCGACTGCGGCCTCAAAACCCGAGGCTGGCCGGAAGTGGAGAAGGCCCTGGCCAATATGGTGGCGGCAGCAAAAAGTTTGCGCACCTGAGAAGCAGCCACATCGGTCAAAGGCTGAAACAAACGACCTCACTGCAAAAGCGGTGGGGTATTACGTTCTAAATAGGCGTTCCAAATACCAGTACACTTTCGGGTTTCCACGTTCGTGGTGAGCCTCGTTCGATGAGACTCACGACAGGCTTCGGCTTCGCTCAGGAGAGCCTTGTCGAACCATGAACGTGGAA